>Ga0116143_10001225_pt1 | contig 32034 bp, 37 predicted proteins | sample AD_UKC034_MetaG_FD_89745 | JGI IMG/M metagenome (GOLD analysis project Ga0116143, IMG submission 89745) | Active sludge microbial communities of municipal wastewater-treating anaerobic digesters from USA - AD_UKC034_MetaG | ecosystem: Engineered > Bioreactor > Anaerobic > Digestate | place: USA... | reverse complement strand
GCAGCGACAAGTGCCGCAGCAAGAAAAATAAAACAACTTAACGTTTGCTGATCTTGTTCATCGAAATGATCCGCTGACGGCTGCATCTGAAACGAACTACCTCCCCGCTTCTTTTTTGGAGGTGTTTTGTTTTTCGTCCTGTTACTCTTTTTCTCCAACGCTTAAAACTGCCTTCCTTTATACTGGAACGCATCAGGCGTATTACTTGTGCTTCTGTTAAACCAAACTGTATTTCAATTGCCTCAAACGGCGTTCTGTCCTCCCAGGCCATTTCAATAATCCGGTCAATTTGCTGCTTTGTTAAAGAATAGTACAAATAATTCATAAAATCCTGAAACAATATGATTTCGTAAATCAGTATAACAACCAAATCAGCAATGATTTGTTGATTAATCAAACTATTCTGAATGTATCTCCCCACTGATTACCAGGAAATTTTAGTGCAACTTGATCATACAGACCCGGTAAAATATGCTGCCGACAGAAATTTCATTGACGGGCATGTATCTTACCTGTCACCCTATATTTCAAGAGGTGTGATCAGCACCAAACAGGTATTGAACATCCTGCTGGCAAAAGGATTCGCACTAGAACAGATAGAAAAATTTATCCAGGAACTGGCCTGGAGAGAATATTTTCAGCGGGTATGGCAACAGTTGGGCGATGATATGTTTGATGATATACGCCGGTCTAATACCGGGACCCGGCACCGGCAAATACCTGCCGCTTTGATGAATGCAAAAACCGGTATTCAGGCTATTGATAAAGGGATCAATGAATTGTATGAAACGGGTTATATGCATAATCACCTCCGCATGTACACAGCCAGTATTGCCTGCAATATCGGGAAAGCCTATTGGGAAATGCCTTCGAAATGGATGTATTATCATTTATTGGACGGTGATATTGCGAGCAACACCTGTAGCTGGCAGTGGGTGGCCGGCAGTTTTTCGTCCAAACAATATTTCTGCAACCAGGAAAATATCAATAAATACACCCGCAGCCAGCAATCCTGTTCTTACCTTAACAAAACTTACCAGGAACTGCCGTTGATGGATGTGCCCGGCGAATTAACGGCTACAACAGCCATTCAACTAACTACAGCACTACCGGCTACTACTACCCCTATCATTGATCCATCACTGCCAATCCTGCTTTATAATTCATATAATCTGGATCCGCTTTGGAAAAAAGATATCAATGTCAGCAGGATACTATTACTGGAACCCTCCCATTTTAAACAATTCCCGGTCAGTGACAAAGTGATCGCATTTATAATTTCGCTGGCACAGAATATTGAAGGCATCCAGGTATTCACCGGGGAAATAAGTGATATTCCTTTTATCAACAAGGTACCGGCGATTGTATCAAAAGAACATCCGGCCTTTACGCATTACCCAGGTCAAAAAGAAGCCAGGGATTGGATGTTTCCGGAAGTAACAGGTTTTTATAATTCCTTTTTCGGTTTCTGGAAAAAATGCGAACGCCTACTGAAAAACCCACAGCACCGAAAACCAGAATTGATGAGGGCATAATTATAACTGCCCCTGGCTGCCTATCTTTGCACAAATCGTATTATGGAAGGGAAAAAAGCAGCAGAAAGCCGTATTATTATGACGGAGATCGTATTACCGAATGACACGAATGTATTTGGTAACCTGATGGGGGGCCGCCTGATGTACTGGATGGATATTGCAGCGGCATTGGCTGCGCAAAAACATTGTAATGCTCCTGTAGTTACCGCTTCGGTGGATAATATCTCTTTTGAAAACCCGATCAAACTCGGCAATGCCGTTCATATAGAAGCCAAAGTGACCCGGTCTTTCCATACTTCCATGGAAGTGCACATGAAAGTGTGGGGCGAAGATTTTACCCAGCAATACAAATATAAAAGCAACGAAGCCTATTACACATTCGTGGCACTGGATCCCAACAGAAAGCCACGTCCTGTTCCTCAACTTGTGACAGAGACAGACGAAGAGAAAAAGTTATTTGATGGTGCCCTGAGGCGAAGACAGCTAAGGCTAATACTCGGAGGAAAGATGAAACCCGATGATGCTGTAGAGCTCAAGGCACTTTTTATTAAGGACTGATAGTTTATTTATCCGTTGTTTGCCAATGATGCCTTCCCATAAGCATATATTTTTTACTTTGTTCTATGGAGTCCATTAGCTGAGCTAAAATTACTTCTGTTGAGGCTGTATAATCAATTTGTAGTGGTTCCTTAAATGTAACAGACAAAAGAGTTCCCTTTTTCTTGAACCTCAGCCCTTTTTTATTGAAAGCCCGCCAGAACCCACCAATAACAACGGGTATCACTATTGGTTGTACTTGTTTAATGATCAAGGCTGTTCCCTTTCTACCCGGGGCAAAAGGTTTTGTAGTTCCCTGCGGAAAAGTAATCACCCAGTTTTTTTCCAATGCTCTTGTAATTTTTCTTGTATCCGAAGGATCCAAACCACGTCTTACCTCCGTTCCCTCTGCCCGCCAGGTTCTTTTAACAGTTAAGCCGCCGGCCAGCAAAAAAAGCCTGCTGATAAAACTACCCCGCATGGTCTCTTCAGCCGCCACATAGTTTACCCGGGTAAACGGATTAAGCAAATAATATGGCACCCCTAACCGATTCTCCTTTCCCCATTTTACAGCGCAGAAAATATGGAGAAATGTGATAACATCAGCGAAATATGTTTGATGATTACTTACAAAAAGTACCTTTTGCTTCGGCAGATTTTTGAGATTCTCGGTACCTGATATTTTAAGCTTGTTAATAATAGCCAGTCCGGGATATGAAATGGCGCCTACAAGGAAATACACCAGCTTTCTGATCAGGTTAAAATGTTTAAGTCGTTCAATAAACGAAGCCATGTGTTAGTTTTGACAAACGAATCAGTATACAAATTAAGAAATGTAATGGATTAAAATACCATTTTGTAAAAAGACATATCCTGCAAAAAATATCGCTTACCAAAAAAGGAATACAAATAAAAAAGCCCCTTGATTGAAGGGGCTTTCATTAATATTGTCCAAACTATTTGGTCAACTTTTGTATATATGTTTCACTGGAATTTTTATCCGTGATCCTGATAAAGTAAATACCGGGCATTAGTCCATCAAGATTGTTTATTGACAGCTGGTTGAGACCCTGGCTCACACTATAATTACCTTGTTTAATCACTTTGCCTACACTATTAACAATAGCCACATCAATTCTCGAATTTGCAGAAGCATTATAGGTAATACTAATATTGTCTTTGAATGGGCTAGGCCAAACCTGCACACCTGCCTTCTTACTTAACCTCACAATAGAGATATTTGAGTAATTATACCGTCCATCAATATCTGTAGCACGAAGTCTGTAGTATAAAATACTGGCTGAAAACACTGCCTGAATATTATCGGAAGACTGGTACTCTGTAATGGTATTTGTTTGTCCACTTGCCGCTTTTGAGCCAACAGCCGTGAAATTAATACCATCGGTGCTTCTTTCAATTATAAACTGGCTTGTATTCATTTCATTTTCAGCAGTCCACTTCAAACCGACATTACTTCCCTGTAAAAATGCAGTTAAACTAAGATTGTGCAATGGAAGTGTACCACAATTCAAACACTGACGAAAACAAATATCATCTAATGAATAATTATTTAATCCTCCTGCCCTGCTATCACCAATACTAATTACAACATCACCATTTGAAGCAGAATTATACTGCCCTGAAATGCGGATCCAGCTACCTACAGGCTGAACTGACAGATCAGATGTTTGAATTGTAACCCCATTAACTTTAAGTGTAATTATTGGATCACTATCGTCAAGTCTTGCAGCAAAAACACTAAACACATATTTAGTGCCTGCAGCGACGGCTACTGTTTTATACCAGGCTCTGTCATTACTATTAGCTGATCCCTGAACAATCATTTGAAAATTACCAGTATGCGGAGGGAAATTTCTTGGAAAATCAATAGAAACAGGAAATGGATTATTGATATCCTGGTAACGACCAGCTCCTGTACCAAAAATAAAATCTGAGGAAGCAATTCCTTCACCAAAGTTATTGTTGGTATATGTGTTGGTCCCGGTATTAAAAAACTTATTTTCAAAACCTCCATAGTAACCTTGGGCATTAAAAAGCATATTATCATCACACAAATAGGCGTTCGGAGGGCATATAGCCGCATTACCATAAACATGAAGACGCAGATACTTAGTTTCAAAAATACCCATATCATCTCCCCCATAGGTGGTTCCTGCAGGAGCATTACATGGTGAAGCCCCGGGTCTCATTAATACTCTTACTTGTACATTCTCCAACGCTGCAGTAACACTATTAATGGTGAGCAATGGAGCATCATCCTCTACATTTTGAGAAGTGGCACCGGACACTGTAAAATTTACCCCATTAATGGCGTTAACACCATTTACAAAACATTGCCATATTCCGGAATTATCCCTGTACTGCCATTGATACCAGGTATCAGGGCCGGCAAAGACCACTACTGCATCAATCTGAAGGTTTTGCCCCGGAGAAACACAGTTGTAAGTAAATGTTTCAACGTGGTGAGCATACCCCTTAAATGTAAGGGTCAGCACAAAAACACCAATAAATACTGATTTGTGAATTTTTCTCAATAGACCAGACAATGCTGCCTGAGAAAGTAAAGCTTTCCTTTTCATGCTCAAAATTTTTATAATAAAATTGTTTTCAGGGGGTTTGAAATAAATTTCAAAACCTATCATTGCAGTTTGCGCACCAATTGCCAACAACTGCTAATTTGGTTCAAAGGGGATTTTCAAGCAGGAAATTCTTAGGAAATGGGACAAGCTGTGGGGGCAAAAGAAGTGCCCTATACTTAAAGACTATACAAATTTATAAAATTAATTTAACAACGGAAAGCCTTTTACTATTTATATAATATTTTTTTTATCTACTGATAATAGTATCACCAATGCTTTAAATACCGAACATCATATCAGCTCCTTACTGGATACCGGCTCTATTTATTTATCATGATACATATGCATTTGGCTACAAAGTATTCCTTTAAAATTTACTTCAAAACCTTTTGAACAAAGACCTCGTTTGTGTTCCTGTCTGAAATTCTTACAATATAAATACCAGAAGGTAACCCGGCAACACCAGTTACAGAAACCTGGTTCAACCCTCTATTTACATTGCAAACCGATTGTACAATAGATTTACCGAAATTATCAGATACATTAATATCCAATATTGAATTACCCGAAGCATTATAAGAAATTTTAAGATCACTTGTAATTGGAACAGGCCACAAACGGATACCTGATATTTTAGATAATCTGACAGGCACTATATTTGAGTAAGCAAATTTATTAGTGTTATCCTCTGCTTTAATCCGGTAATAGGCAATATTATAAGGAAAATTCAGTACCTCATCAGTTGCAAGGTATTCTGTCAGAATATTTAATGGACCAGTTGGATTCTTATAACCAATATCCTGGTAATTCGCTCCATCTGAACTTCTTTGAATTACAAATCGCTGAGTGTTCATTTCATTCTCAGCTAACCATTTCAGGTAAACAGTATTTTCTTTGAGTGAGAGGGTAAGCGAAAAATTATGCAATGGCAATGTAGTTCCACCAGTGTCTAACTTCATTTCATGATTAAGAAAATGAATTTTAGTTGTTGCAGTAATAGCTGCATTTACAGAGTAATAACCCAGGAAAATTATGGATAGAAGAAAAAGTTTTCTTTTCAAACTCCTGGACAGGATATCCGTAACATAGATTCGCAGCATGTCTTAGATTTTAGGTACGTAATTTCTGCTCTTCCGGATAATGGATAATAAAACTGTTAGCTGCAAGTGGTTAAAGTCCTCTGGTTGATTACTATAATCATTCTGTATTTAAAACCCTATTAGCAACTGGTATTATTCAAAAGGATGGAAATACAAAGAAAATATTCTGCTTTAGCATATGCAAGCTTCCTGACAAAAAACTTCTATAGTATTTCTACGAAAACTTTATTTTTTATCAAAAAAAGACGGTTTTATACGTAAAAAAGGCTGCCCAATGAATGAACAGCCTCTAAAACACATAAAATAAACTTATTCAGCTTTCGCTTCTTCTGAACTTCCCTCTTCTGCTCCACCTTCCATTTTCTTCTTCAGATCAGCTAAAACACCCAAATCGCCTAAAGTGGCTTTCTCAACCTTGCTTTGGATATTCTTTACAGCTTTCTTTGTTTTGTCTGCTTCTACTCTTGCTTCTTTCTTTGCAGTTTCTGCTTCTTCTACCTTGCCCTGCTCCCAAATACGGGTATGAGATATCACAATACGTTTCTCGTTGCGGTCAAACTCAATAACCATAAATTGTGCAGTTTCATCAGCCCCTATACTTTTGCCATCCTCCTTCGTCAAATGACGGTTAGGAGCGAATCCCTCCAGGCCATAAGGCAGTTGAACAGTAGCACCTTTATCATCTCTGCGTATCACTGTACCTTCATGCAGACTTCCGATTGCGAAAGTATCCTGCAATGTATTCCAGGGATCTTCCTCCAGTTGCTTATGTCCTAACTGAAGTTTGCGGTTTTCTTTATCAATACCAAGGATTGCTACATCAATGTTAGATCCCACTTTAGTATACTCAGTCGGATGATTAAAACGCTTCGACCAGCTAAGATCACTGATATGGATCATACCGCCAATGCCGGGAGCCAGTTCAACAAACACTCCGTAATTAGTGATATTCTTCACTAAACCGGTATGACGGCTTCCTTCAGCAAATTTTGTTTCGATATCATTCCATGGATCAGCAGAAAGTTGTTTGATGGACAAACTCATCTTGCGGCTTTCTTTATCCAGTGTAACGATCTTGGCTTCATGTTCATCACCGAGCTTGAAGAATTCCTTCGCATTGATTGGTGTATTAGCCCAGGTAATTTCTGAGACGTGTACAAGACCTTCAACTCCAGGCTGAATTTCAAGGAATGCACCATAATCTTCGATATTAACCACTTTACCCTTTACTACATTACCCTCTGCAATGTTTTCACCTAATACATCCCAGGGGTGAGGAGTCAATTGTTTAAGACCAAGGCTGATACGTTTTTTCTCATCATCAAAGTCCAGTACCACCACATTGATCTTCTGGTCAAGTTTAAGCACTTCTGAAGGATGAGAGATACGGCCCCAGGAAATATCTGTGATATACAACAGACCATCAAGTCCGCCCAGATCCATAAACGCACCGAAGTCTGTGATATTTTTCACAGTACCTTCCAGCACCTGGCCCTTTTCAAGTTTACTCATGATTTCAGCTCTCTGTGCTTCAATATCGCTTTCGATAAGAGCCTTATGGGAAACAACAGCATTCTTAATAGTTTCGTTGATCTTAACTACTTTAAACTCCATTGTTTTTCCTACAAACTGATCGTAATCTGTTACAGGTTTAACATCGATCTGTGAACCTGGTAAGAAGGTTTCCATACCAAATACATCCACGATCAAACCACCTTTCGTTTTTGAAGTAACAGTACCTGTAATTACTTCACCGGTCTTATGCACTTCCACGATTCTTTCCCATGCACGGGTGATGCGGGCCTGGCGACGGCTCAGATTCAAATGCCCTTCCCTGTCTTCTTTTTCTACTATCATAACTTCCACTTCATCTCCAACTGCAAGAGCAGGGATATCACGGAATTCATTCAGTGATATCAAACCATCACTTTTGAAACCAATGTTCAACACAACATCTGTTTTCGTAAGACCAACAACAGTCCCTTTCATTAATTCGCCATCGTTCAACTGAACAAAAGTGTTTTCATACACCTTGTCATACTTTGCCTTTTCCTCCTTTGTGTAAGAAGTTACATTGCGCTTGTCGACACTCCAGTCAAAATCATCATGAGCAGTAACTACTGCCTCCACAGGTGCAGTTGTTGTCGCTGTAGCTGTTGCTGAAACTTCAGCACCAGACTCCTGTGCATCAGCGTTTAATTGTTTTTTAATAATGTTTTCAAACATGATAAAATAGTCCCGAAGGGTTTTATTTTCGGGGCAGCAAAGATAGGTTAAAAAAACTGCTAAATCCTGTTTCCTGGATGAAGAATTTTCACTATGTTGCTGATTCTAAATCCTTGATTTAGCGCTCCTTGCGATGGGCTATTAAAGATCCCATTGCTTACCAGGAAAAACACCATCCGTCAGTTATTAAAACCAAACGTTGCTATATCACTTCATAAAAATAATAGCCCGGTTCGGCATACGAATCTTCTGCAGGAAAATCATCCTTAATAAGGCCGATATGCTGAAGGAAAAAGGCCCTTTATTATTAGCTTGCAACCATCCCAATTCATTTTTAGATTCCGTTATCCTTAATACAATATTTGAAAACCCTGTTTGGTCACTGGCAAGAGGAGATGTATTTAAGAAGCCTTTTTATATAAAGCTTTTGACCTCGCTGAAAATATTACCTGTATACCGGACCAGTGAGGGAGTTGAAAATCTTTCAGAGAATTATAAAACATTCGATGCCTGTATCAATATATTCAAAGCAGACGGCATTGTTACTATTTACAGTGAGGGAAAATGTATCAATGAATGGCACCTCCGCCCGTTAAAAAAGGGTACTGCCCGCCTGGCTATAAAAGCCTGGGAAGAAAATATTCCCCTCCGTGTATTACCGGTTGGAATAAATTATAATTCATTCCGGTTATTTGGGAAAAACGTTTTCATCAATTTCGGCGAGATAATAACAAGGGAAATTATTGAGCAAAGTGAAGCAGATGGACTACGACACCAATCCTTTAACAACAGTCTGCAAAAACAACTTAAACAACTTGTTTTTGAAATTCCAAAGCAAGATTGTGAGCAACAAAAGAAACGGCTTACTGTCAATATTTCATTGGTAAAAAGAATCCTTCTGTTCATTCCGGCAATTTTGGGGTTATTGATAAATGCCCCGCTGTACTTACCAATAAAGAAATTTTCTTTACACCGAACAAAAGGAACAGATCATTTTGATTCTGTAATGGCTGGCATTCTATTACTTACTTATCCATTATACCTGTTACTGCTTACAATTCTTTTGCTTGTACTTACCAAAAGTTACTGGTCACTGACACTTATATTATGTGTCCCATTTACTGCATGGTGTTTTGTACAGATAAAAAAACAAACAGATCGCTAAAATATTATACTGACCGGGCAGCGATAGATTTTGCCGCGATATAACCACTGGTCCATGCATGTTGAAAGTTAAATCCTCCGGTTACACCATCTACATCCATTACCTCACCCGCAAAGAAAAGGTTAGGTATCTTTTTGCTCATCATTGTATTGGGGTCGATTTCTGTCAATTTTATTCCTCCGGCAGTGACAAATTCCTCTTTGAATGTTGTTTTTCCTTTTATTTCAAACTCACAATTACAAAGATTCCGCACCAGTCTGTTTTGTTCCTTAACAGCCAGGTCAGCCCATCTTTTTTCTTTTGATACCAGAGATAGGTCAAGTAAGAACTCCCAAAGTCGATGCGGAATACCCAATGGATTCTTATTAATCAGCTTTTGTGAAGCCAGATCAAAACGAAAACGCCGAAATTCTATTGCCAAAGTTTGCTCATCATCTTCGGGCAGCCAATTTATTGAAATCCTGAAATCATATTTCTTATCTGAAAGCTCCCTGGCCCCACGGGCACTAAGCTTTAATATAGCCGGTCCGCTTAACCCCCAATGGGTAATAAGTACTGGTCCTGTTTCTTCCAGTTTTGTTCCAATAAGCGTTACTTTAGCAGCATTCACACTTACTCCCATCAATTGGGTCACCGGATGATCAGGTATATTAAAAGTGAATAATGAAGGAACAGGTTGTTCGATTGAATGTCCTAAATCTTTCAACCAATCAAACATAGATGATTTAGGATAACCTCCGGAAGCAATACAAACAAAATCAGCAGCAAGACGGCGCCGGCCGGATAATTCAAGTTGAAATATATTATCCCTTTTTTCAAGGGCCTTAACCTCTGCATTCACCAAAATATCAACGGAAAACTTATTAACTTCTCTTAAGAGGCAATCAATAATCGTTTGTGATGAATCCGTTACCGGAAACATTCTTCCATCCGATTCAGTTTTAAGCCCGATTCCTCGTTCTTTAAACCACTCAATAGTATCTGTTGTAAAAAATTGATGAAATGCCTTTCTTACAAATCTTCCCCCTCTTGGATAGTTTGTACTCATTTCATCTATGTTGAAACAAGCATGTGTAACATTACACCTTCCACCCCCACTTATTTTAACTTTTGAAAGTAGTTTATTTGTCTTTTCAAGAATGATTACCTTAAGCGAAGAATTCATTCTTGCCGCATTTACAGCACAGAAAAAACCTGCAGCGCCACCACCAATAACTATAAGCTTTCCCGTCACAATTTTTACCTTTTCGCAAAGAACGCTGAATTTTCCATAAGTTCGTTAAACGTCAATACCCATTTCATGGCAAAATCACTTACAAAGGAGGGACTAAAAGAAATTCCGGTAATGCCCTATGAGAAAGTCAGGGATTTCCTGGAAACAGGTCATATTTTCTTCAGCTCCGGTAGTTATACTTTTTCAGGCATTATTCAACGTCTCACAAAAAGTGTATGGAGTCATGTAGCAATTTTATATAAAGATGTGCATTTGGGACGTATACTTGTATTAGAGGCGGAACCATACGTCGGCATTCGTTTAATTCCTCTCTCTAACTATTTGCGAAATTATAAAGGGAAGAAACGGCCTTACAAAGGTCAGGTTGTTGTGGCTAAACTTAATTTCAAGCTGGAAGATGAGAAACTCAAAAAAGCCATCAGTTTTGGATTAGATGAATTGACGAGACCTTATGATAATTGGGAAATAATCCGCATTATGACAAGGATTCTCTTCAAGGTTGGCAGAAAAGAAAAGAACAAAAGTTACATATGCTCAGAACTGGTCAGAGATGCATTTGCAAAAGCAGGTGTGATTTTTAATATGAATGACACTTATGTCAGTCCGCAGGAGATATGGACGGATCAGCGGGTAGAGCTAAAATACCGCTTATTGTAAAACTGCTGTTTGTTCTTTATGTAAGTTAGGGTTTGATTTCTCAGCTGCTTCAATCGGACTGTAATCAGACAAAACATCTGCCCTGTTCTTCCTTACGCATACATCATGCTCAAAATGTACAGAAGGTTTACCATCTTTTGTTCTTACAGTCCATCCGTCATCTTCTGTATAGATATCTTTTACTCCAAGATTGATCATCGGTTCTATTGCCAGAACAAGGCCTTCTTTTAGTTTGGGTCCACTGCCTCTTTTCCCATAATTTGGCACTTGCGGATCTTCATGCAGGCTCTTACCTAATCCATGTCCGACCAATTCTCTTACAACTCCATATCCATGCCTCTTTTCTGTATGTTCCTGAATTGCAAATGCAATATCACCTATCCTGTTACCAGCTATTGCTTTCTCGATTCCTTTGTACAAAGATTCTTTTGTTACCCTGATCAATTGCATCACTGCTTCACCAGGGTCGCCTACTGCAAAAGTATACGCATGATCACCATGCCATCCATTTAATATCACTCCTATATCAACAGAGATAATATCTCCCTCCCTTAATTCATTCTCATTGGGGAATCCATGTACTACAACGTCATTTACAGAAATACAGGAATTAAAAGGGTAACCATGATAATTCAGAAATGAAGGCACTGCATTATTGTCCCGGATATACTCTCCTACCAGTTTATCAATTGCCAGGGTTGTCAAACCAGGTTTCAGCATCTTTGCCACTTCACTAAGCGTTTTACTCACCAGCAAGGCGCTTTTCCGCATCAACTCTACCTGTTCATCAGTTTTATAAATTATCATTTGGCAAATATCTTATAAAAAAATAACCCGGCAAGCAGGCTTACCGGGTCAAAATATTCTTGTCACCAATTTACATTTGAACAGCAGAAGTTGTTTGTCTGCCCTGTATACGGCCGCTTTTCATAAGGCCATCGTATTGGCGCATCAGCAATTGTGTTTCAATTTGCTGTAAGGTATCCAATATTACACCTACCATGATCAGCAACGAAGTACCTCCAAAGAAAGTGGAGAATTGCTGTGTTACACCAAGGCGCTGGGCAATACCGGGCAGTATACCAACAAAAGCGAGCATCAGGGCACCGGGGAATGTTATCTTATCCATGATTGCACCTATATAATCAGCAGTTGGCTGTCCTGGCTTAACACCTGGTATAAACCCATTGTTTTGCTTTAAGTTGTCTGCAATCTGTTTAGGATTAAATATCAGTGCTGTGTAAAGGAAAGTAAAGCCAATAACAACAATCGAATAAATGAGCATATACCAGATATTACTGTGATCTGTAATTGCTCTTAAAAATCCGCTGGCTTGTGTATTATAATTTGCAAAAATCGTAGGGATAAAAATGATTGCCTGTGCAAAGATGATTGGCATTACACCTGCGCTATTCACTTTTAACGGCAAAAATTGTCTTGCGCCGCCAAACTGCCTGTTACCCACAATTTGTTTGGCATAATTTACAGGAACTTTCCGTACACCCTGAATCAGCAGGATACATCCCATGATAATGGCTATAAGGATAGCTATTTCAACAATGAAAACAAGTATCTGGCCATTCCTTACGGACTTAGCACTTAATTCCTGTAGAAAATTCTGAGGAAGCCTGGCCACAATACCGATCATGATGATCAATGAAGTTCCGTTTCCAAGTCCCTTATCAGTGATTTTCTCTCCCATCCACATAACAAACAGGGTACCCGCTGTTAGTACTACTACTGTAGATAACCAAAAATAACTGGCATAACCCGGCATAATGCCACCAGTTTGCTGGGTCATTCCCTGTAAGTATGTAACATAAGCAGATGCCTGAAGAATAGTAACTATTACTGTCAGATAACGGGTGTATTGGTTAATCTTCTTCCTGCCACTTTCTCCCTCTTTTTGCATTTTTTGGAAACGCGGAACCAATACTGTCATCAACTGCATGAAAATTGATGCAGAAATGTATGGCATAATGCCTAATGCAAAAATAGATGCCTGATTAAAAGCACCACCTGAGAAAGCATCAATTAGCCCAAGGATACCAGTGCTGCTTTCAGCACCAGCTTCCATCTGGTTAGGATCGATACCGGGTAATACTATATGTGCCCCCACCCTGTAAATTGCTATCATCATCAGGGTGAACAATATCTTACCACGCAGCTCTTCTATGCTCCAGATATTCTTTAGTGTCTGTATTAATTTCTTCACGGGGATTAAAAAAGTTTAAAGCTCTTAAAACGTAAAAGACGCATTTAATGCGTCGTTGCAATTTAGCGAAATTTACTTTACTATCTCCACCGAACCACCCGCAGCTTCTATGGCCGACTTGGCTTTATCACTTACCGCATTCACTTTAAAGGTGAATTTTCCTTTCAACTCACCATTACCCAATATTTTTACTCTGTCAGTTTGGTTTATTAAACCATTGATATAAAGATTCTCGAGACTAAATTCGGTTATACTATACTTTTCAGCAAGCTGCTCTATCTGTCCGAGGTTTAATACTTTGTATTCAATACGATGAGGATTCTTGAATCCACGCTTTGGTATACGACGCTGAATTGGCATCTGGCCACCTTCGTGAGCCATTTTATTTTTAAAGCCGGTACGGCTTTGCGCACCTTTTGTTCCTTTTGTAGATGTTCCACCATGTCCGGAACCATCCCCACGGCCAATACGTTTTACTTTGTGAGTTGCGCCCTTCGCAGGTCTTAATTCGTGTAGTTTCATTGCTTTTATTTTTTACTCATCGCCCCAAAAGCGTCGGGGCTCGCATTTATTATTTATCCTGATCGGGGAGTCTGTATCCCCAATTACTTTGCTTCTTCCACTTTTACCAGGTGGGTTACTTTGCGAACCATACCAAGTACTTGTGGGGTTGCTTCAACTTCCTTTGAGGCATTGGTTTTGTTCAAACCCAGCGCCTGCAAAGTCAATTTCTGACGTTCAGGTCTGTCGATAGGACTTTTTACCAATGTTATTTTTATCTTTTTCATAATTCAATACGTTTGTAGTCGGTGATTAACCGTTAAATACTTTCTTTAAACCGAGTGTACGGGTTTTAGCTACATTGATAGGTTCACGCAGCAAAGCAAGTGCTTTAAACGTTGCTTTTACCACATTGTGAGGGTTGGCAGATCCTAAAGATTTAGCCAAAACATCTGTTACACCTGCAGCCTCTAATACGGCACGCATAGAGCCTCCCGCTATCACACCAGTACCATGAGCGGCCGGCTTGATAAGCACCTTGGCGGCACCTTCTTTTGCCCATTGATCATGAGGAATTGTTCCTTTCATTATCGGAACTTTAATGAGGTTCTTTTTAGCATCCTCAATTCCTTTGGTGATTGCTTCCTGTACTTCTTTGGCTTTACCCAGGCCATGACCTACTACCCCATTTTCGTTACCCACCACAACCAATGCAGAGAAACTGAAGGCACGGCCACCTTTCGTAGTTTTTACAACACGGTTGATGGCTACAACCTTATCTTTCAGTTCCAGGTCCCCGGCTTTCACCCTGTTTACGTTAAGCTTTGACATTTATACTTGTAATTAAAAGTTTGAATGTATTTATTTAGAATTGCAGACCGCCCTCTCTTGCTCCGTCTGCTACTGATTTCACACGTCCATGATAGAGGTATCCACCACGATCAAATGTTACATCTTTAATACCTAACTCTACAGCTTTGCGGGCAATAGCAGCCCCTACTAATTTGCTCTTTTCACTTTTAGTAACTTTTTGTGCAGCAATATCCTTGTCTCTGGATGATGCGGCAGCTAATGTTTGTCCTTTTGTATCATCGATAAGCTGGGCATAAATATCAGCGTTACTTCTGAATATAGATAACCGCGGCTTTACAGTTGACCCGCTGATTTTCCTGCGGATCCTGTAACGGATATTCTGTCTTCTTTGTGATTTTACTTTTGGGTTCATCGCTTTTTATTTACAATCCTTCCCGATAGCTATCGGGATGCCAGGATTCAATTTTTAAAATTATTTACCAGCAGCTTTACCAGCTTTTTTACGTACTACTTCACCAACATAACGTACACCTTTTCCTTTGTATGGCTCAGGCTTACGAAGACTGCGAAGTTTAGCAGCTACCTGGCCAATTAATTGCTTGTCGATACCTTCCAGGGTAATAATCGGATTCTGACCTTTTTCCTGGGCAGTAGCCACTTTCAACTCTTTTGGCACCTCGAATATGATATTGTGAGAATATCCTAAAGCAAGATCCAATATGTTTCCCTGGTTAGAAGCCTTAAAACCAACTCCTATCAGCTCCAGTTTTCTTTCAATACCATCAGTAACTCCCTTTACCATGTTAGCCACAAGTGCACGGTATAATCCATGCATGGCGCGGTGACGGATCTGATCTGTTGGACGTCCAAAAGAAACATGACCATCTTTTACTTCTACTGTGATGTCACGATCAATTGCCTGCTTCAACTCACCTTTTTTACCTTTTACAGTTACTACATTATCCTTACCAACTGTAATTGTAACTCCTTCAGGAATTGCGATCGATTTTTTACCTATACGAGACATAAAATCTGTTTAATTTTTTTATTTATTGTTTGTCGATGACCGGTCAGCCTATATAGGTTCGGCTTAATGTATCAGCAACGTTTTCTTTCTAATAGACGTAACACAAAACCTCACCACCTACGTTTTGCACTTTTGCTTCTTTGTCGGTCATTACTCCTTTAGAAGTGGACAAAATAGCCACCCCTAATCCATTTTTTACACGACGAAACTCAGCCGGCTTTGCATACTGACGCAAACCAGGACGGCTTACTCTTTCCATGCTCTGAATAGCCGGTTGCTTTGTTGATGGATCATACTTCAAAGCGATTTTAATAATGCCTTGTTTATTATCATCCTCAAACTTGTATTTCAGGATGTAACCCTGGTTATACAGGATCTCCGTCATACGTTTTTTCAGATTTGATGCGGGAATATCCACCACACGGTGGCCAGCCATCTGTGCATTACGGATTCTTGTCAGGAAATCTGCTATAGGATCTGTTACCATATTTTTGCCCTCCTACGTCCCGATGTTATCGGGATAATTGGAAAAGTTTAGTTTAATTAATATAATTTTTACCAGCTTGCTTTTTTAAGCCCCGGAATTTTGCCATTCAGTGCCATGTCACGTAATGCTATCCTTGAAATACCAAAGTAGCGGACATAACCTTTAGGACGACCAGTCAACTGGCAACGATTCTTCAAACGAACTTTAGAAGAATTTTTCGGCATTTCGTCAAGAGCTTTCCAATCACCTGCTTTTTTCAGCTCTTCTCTTTTAGCTGCATGCTGGGCGACCATTCTCTCTCTTTTCCTTTGCCTGGCCTTTACTGATGTTTTTGCCATGTTTATTTATCCTTTTAGTTTGAATTATTTTTTGCGTTTCTGAAAGGCATACCTAATTCTTTCAGTAACTCATATGCTTCCTCATCGGTGTTAGCAGTTGTAACGAAAGTGATATCCATGCCGGTGATCTTATTCACTTTATCGATATCTATCTCCGGGAATATGATCTGTTCAGTAACTCCCAATGTGTAATTACCACGACCATCAAAAGCTTTTTCATTTACACCTTTGAAGTCACGAACACGGGGAAGCGCTACAGAGATCAAACGATCCAGGAATTCATACATCTTCTCTCCACGAAGTGTAACTCTTGCCCCAATAGGCATATTCTTACGCAACTTGAAGTTGGAAATATCCTTTTTAGACATTGTAGCTACAGCCTTCTGACCAGAGATTGTAGTTAACTCGTCAATAGCGATGTCAACCATTTTCTTATCAGATACAGCACCATTCACACCACGGTTCAGACAGATCTTCTCCAACTTGGGAGCCTGCATAACACTTTCGTAGCTGAATTTTTTTACCAATGCAGGTACAACATCTTTTTTGTACTTATCTGCCAGTCTTGGGGTATATGTTTTTGTACTCATATAATTCACTTATTAAGTCAGTCAAGAAATCAGATTTTCTCTCCTGATTTTTTAGATATCCTTACAGTTTTACCATTTTCTCTTTCCCTCTTCACTTTTGCCGGTGCTTTCGCTTTCACATCCCAAAGCATTACATTACTGATTTGTATGGGCGCCTCCTTTTTTACAATACCCCCTTTGGTATTCTGAGCTGATGGCTTGGTGTGCTTTGTAATGATGTTAACACCTTCTACAATCACTTTACCCTTTTCCACCAAAACTTCTTTTACCGTACGGGGCTTGGATAAATCTTTATCATCGCCGGTGATCACCACGACACTGTCGCCTTTACGGATGTTATACTTTGGTTTAAATCTTGCTTTCATTTTTTCTGTCATTAATGGGTTTTACCCTTTTAATCAATTATAATACTTCAGGTGCTAAAGAGATGATTTTCATATATCCCTTATCGCGGAGTTCCCTGGCCACCGGACCGAAAATACGGGTACCACGAGGCTCATCAGATTGGTTCAGTATTACCACAGCATTGTCGTCAAAACGGATATAAGAACCATCCTTGCGGCGTAGTTTGTTGGTGGTACGAACGATCACAGCTTTTGCAACTGTACCCTTTTTAATACCACCCTGTGGTATTGCGTCCTTTACTGTTACTACAATCTTATCGCCAATCCTGGCATAACGCTGACCGCTGTTGCCGAGTACACGGATACAAAGCACCTCTTTGGCACCACTGTTATCCGCCACATTCAACCGGCTTTCTTGCTGAATCATATTTTGAGCTTTTAGCTTTTAGCTGTTAGCTGTTAACCAGCTTACAGCAATTGTTATTCTAATTTTTTCTGTTGGCAAATACCAACGATACTATTTCACCTTTTCTACTACTTCCACCAATCTCCAGCGTTTTGTTTTACTGAGCGGACGGGTTTCCATAATTTTTACCACATCACCTATGCTGCACTCATTTTTATCATCGTGAGCATGGAACTTAGTAGTCTTTTTAACGAACTTACCATAGATTGGGTGCTTTACTTTTCTTTCAACTGCAACAGTGATTGTTTTAGTCATCTTGTTGCTTGTTACCACACCAATCCTGGTCTTTCTTAAATTTCTTGCTTCCATTTTTATAGCTTTATTATGCTTGCTGTTGCTTTAACTTCAATTCGGTTTTCAGACGGGCAATCTCCCGGCGTAAACCGCGGATAGTCATTGGATTTTCCAATGGGGAAATGGCATGTGCAAACTCCAGTTTTTTCAAACGCTGTTTATCTTCCTCAAGGCGTGCCTTAAGGTCCATTTCATTCATTCCGTGAATACTTTTTACAAAATCTGCTTTCTTTGACATCGCTTTACGATTTATTAATTATTACGCTGTAACCAGGTCACGACGTACAATAAACTTGGTTTTAATAGGAAGCTTACCTGCAGCCAGTGCTAAAGATGCACGGGCAACCTGCTCACTAACACCGTCAATTTCAAATAAAATACGACCGGGTTTTACCACGGCAGCCCAGAACTCCAGGTTACCTTTACCTTTACCCATCCTTACTTCCAGTGGCTTACGGGTAATTGGTTTATCTGGGAAAATGCGGATCCATACATTACCTTCTCTTTTCATCTCACGGGTTAACGCCTGACGGGCAGCTTCAATCTGACGGTCAGTGATCCAATGCTGATCTAGTGCTTTCAAAGCATAAGAACCAAATGCAATGGTAGTACCTCTCTTGGCATCGCCTTTCATGCGGCCTTTCTGCATTTTCCTGTGCTTCGTTCTTTTTGGTTGTAACATTGTTTATAATTTCTAGTTACTTGATTCTTGTTTCGGAAATTAATTTCTTCTTTCTCCTCTTCCGCCACCTCTTCTGTCTCCACCACCTCTTCTGTCATCACGACGTTCTCCGCCACGATGGTCATCTCTTCTTTCCCTTCTGTCACTTACTTCGCTCTTACCTCCAACGAAGTTGGGATTAAGGTCTCTCTTCGCTAATACTTCCCCTTTACATATCCATACTTTTATCCCTATCTTACCATATACAGTCTGTGCAAATACATTTGCATAATCGATATCCATACGGAATGTATGAAGAGGTACACGGCCTTGCTTGAATTCTTCACTACGGGCAATCTCAGCACCAGCTAAACGACCACTCAATTTGATCTTAATACCTTCAGCCCCCATACGAAGAGCAGAAGCGATAGCCATTTTAGTAGCTCTCTTGAAATTGATACGGTTCTCGATCTGGCGGGCAATAGTATCACCAACAATCATCGCATCCAGTTCGGGACGACGGATCTCCAGGATATTGATTTGCACATCATCTTTACCGGTCAGTTTTTTCAACTCTTCTTTGATACGATCAACTTCTCCACCACCTTTACCGATTATAATACCAGGTTTTGAAGTGTGGATAGTAACTATCAGCTTACCAAGTGTTCTCTCAATTACAATTTTTGAGATACCGCCTTTGTTGATACGGGCATTCAGGTAAGTTCTGATCTTATGATCTTCGATCAGTTTGCCAGCATAATCTTTTTTGCTGCCATACCAGTTAGATTCCCATCCACGGATGATGCCTAAACGGTTACCAATCGGATTTGCTTTTTGACCCATGTTTATTCAGGTTATTCGTTAATACGTTTAATTTTTAGATTCTTTAGTGTCCACGATCACAGTAACATGATTGCTGCGTTTGCGAACACGGTAACCACGACCCTGTGGAGCAGGACGCATTCTCTTTAAAGTTCTTGCCCCATCAACAAAGATTGTTTTTACAACCAATTGACTTTCATCTCCACCTTCATTCTTCTGCTTCCAGTTGCTGATAGCGCTCAGCACCAATTTACGCAGGGGAACTGCAGGATGCTTGGAATTGTGCTCCAGCTCAGCCAATACTTTTTCTACTTTCTGACCACGGATCAGGTCAGCAAGCAAACGCATTTTGCGGGGTGAAGTCGGATAATTTCTCAGTTTAGCTACTGCTTCCATTTTAAATAGTTTCTAGATTAACCTTCTTTTTTAGAGTGTCCTTTGAACTGGCGGGTAGGTGCAAATTCACCTAACTTATGACCTACCATGAATTCCGTTACATACACCGGGATGAACTTGTTGCCATTGTGCACAGCAAAAGTGTGACCCACGAAATCAGGTGAAATAGTAGAGCGACGGCTCCACGTCTTGATAACACCCTTTTTGTTTTTGCCTTCATTCATAGACATCACCTTTTTTTCGAGGTGTGTTGCTATATAAGGACCTTTTTTAATCGAACGAGCCATGATTTATGTCGTTGTATTGTTAATTACTTTTTTACTTTGCTATTTTACTTCCGTTCTTACGCTGGATGATCATCTTATCGCTTCCCTTACCCTTGGTTCTTGTTTTCAGACCTCTTGAGTATTGGCCGTTCCTGCTACGGGGCTGACCACCGGAAGCTTTACCTTCACCACCACCCATCGGGTGATCTACAGGGTTCATCGCCACACCACGGTTTCTGGGTTTGATACCTTTCCACCTGTTACGACCAGCTTTACCCATACTCTGCAGGAAGTGATCACTATTACTTACCACACCTACGGTAGCCCAGCAATTGATCAACACTTTTCTCAACTCACCGGAAGGCATTTTGAGGATGGCATATTTCTCTTCTTTGTTTGTAAGCTGTGCAGAAGAACCTGCACTTCTTGCCAATTTACCACCCTGACCTGGTTGCATTTCAATATTGTGAACGTTGGTACCGAGTGGCATGTTTTTCATTGGAAGAGCATTACCAACTTCAGGAGCAACATCTTTTCCGCTTTCCACTTTAGAGCCTACCTGCAAACCCTGGGGAGCCAGGATATAACGCTTCTCACCATCAGCATAATTCAATAGTGCGATGAAAGCGGTACGATTTGGATCATACTGGATAGACTCAACAGTGGCAACACCAGCTTTATTTCTTTTAAAATCGATAATACGGTATTTCTTCTTGTGACCACCGCCTCTGTAACGCATCGACAGATGACCAGAAGAGTTACGACCACCGGTTCTCGGTTTAGCTTCTACCAGGCTCTTTTCCGGAACATTGGTAGTAACCTCAGCATACGCATTACCGATTCTCCAACGGGTACCGGCTGTAATAGGTTTAAATTTTCTTAGTGCCATTTTTCAATTTCTTTTTAAGTTCAACATTAGCGGCTGTTGAAGCCATTCGTTAAAGGGTTAAATGTTTGAATACAAATCAATGTTTTCACCCTCTGCTACAGTTACAAAAGCCTTTTTGTATGCAGGCTTGCGGCCTGAGATTACACCAGACTTTGTAAAGCGGCTTTTGTTTTTTCCCGGAACCACTGCTGTATTTACACCAGTTACAGTTACACCGTAAAAAGTTTCAACCGCTTTTTTGATTTCAAGTTTATTCGCCTTTCTTGCCACTTTGAAAGCATAACGGTGCAGCTTGTCCTGCTGTGCATTTGCTTTTTCTGTCAAAATGGGTTTTATCAATACTTCAGAAAGTTTCATTGCAATATTTTTTATTTTCTTTTGGCGCAATGGGATCTTACGATCTCATTTCTTACTCTTTAGAATATTTTTAATTATGCTTCCGCCTTTTCATCATCAGCAAAAATCTTTGCTGCACTTTCAGTTAATACAAGTACTTCAGAATTGACAATATCATATGTATTGATATCACTCAGTAAAACTCCCAATACAGAAGGAACGTTACGGATTGACAACTGAAGATTATCATTATTCTCAGGCATGATGAACATCGCTTTCTTATCAGCAACTTTCAGGCTGCCCATAATCTCCATAAAACTTTTGGTTTTTGGGGAGTCCATCATAATGTCCTCAACTACAACAATTGCATTATCCTTTGCTTTGTAACTAAGGGCAGAAATTTTTGCCAGGTCTTTTACCTTGCGGTTCAACTTGATGTCATATGAGTGAGGCTTCGGTCCGAAGATAGTACCACCACCCTTGTATAAAGGGTTACGGATATTACCCTTACGGCTTCCACCGGTACCTTTCTGACGATGCAGCTTACGGCTTGCACCCTGTACTTCCGCACGGGTCTTCACTTTGTGAGTACCCTGACGTTGTGCAGCAAGGTATTGTTTAACGGCCAGGTAGATAACATGGTTATTAGGCTCAGCACCGAAGATCTCTTCGGGAAGCTCCACCGTTCTGCCTGTCGCCTTTCCTTTTGTATTTAAAACTTCAACTTTCATTTTCTTATCTTTTTATCCTTCGCCATGCTAAGGATGCCATCAAAACTTATTTCTGAATTAAAACAATTGAACCGTTGTGACCTGGCACAGAACCGCTAACCAGGATGTAATTCTTGTCAGCAAAAATCTTTACCACTTTCAGCCCTTTCATTTTTACACGATCATTACCCATACGGCCGGCCATACGAACACCCTTCATTACACGGCTGGCATCCGATGAGTTACCAAGTGAACCCGGAGCTCTCTGACGATCATGCTGACCGTGAGATTGCTGTCCCACACCATGGAAACCATGACGTTTTACAACACCCTGAAACCCTTTACCTTTTGTGGTGCCTACGACTTCAACTTTATCGCCTTCTGCGAAAATGTCGACAGTAATGGTTTCACCAATATTTTTTTCGATAGAAAAATCACGGAATTCTTTGGAGAATTTCTTTGGAGCTGTTTGAGCTTTTGCGAAGTGATTTACTTCAGCTTTAGTGGAATGCTTTTCTTTTTTATCCCCAAAAGAAAGCTGGAGAGCATTGTACCCATCAGACTCTTTGGTCTTAACATGCGTAACTACACATGGACCTGCCTCAATGATCGTACAGGCAGTTTGCTTGCCGGAAGGATCGAAGATACTGGTCATCCCAATTTTTTTCCCAATAATACCTTTCATGTTGTTCAATTTATGCCTGCAAGGTTATTGGGACATTTCAAACCCGAAAGTCTGAACTTCAATCCCCGTTTGCCACCGACCTTTTCCTTTATGGGGAAGTACCGGTAGTAAACAAACCCTGAATGGCTTGTTTTATGTTTAGTGGCCAGAGCTCTTTTTTCTTTCGCTTATGACGAACGATTGAGAGATAGCAAAAATTTATATCAATTTATAAGAACTAACGAGGCAACGCCTCTTTTTCTACGCTTTAATCTCAACTTCCACACCACTGGGCAAATCCAGTTTACTCAACGCATCTACAGTACGGCTCGAAGACGTGTAGATATCCAGCAAACGCTTATGCGTAGCTAACTGGAATTGTTCACGGCTTTTCTTATTAACGTGTGGTGAACGCAATACAGTAAAAATTTTACGGCGGGTAGGCAGAGGAATAGGACCTGTTACCACGGCGCCGGTACTGCGTACCGTTTTTACGATCTTTTCAGCTGATTTATCTACCAGGTTGTGATCGTAAGACTGTAATTTGATTCTGATTCGCTGAGACATGTGTAAAATCCCAATTTTCTTTTGGGAGTGCAAAGGTAAGGGTGAAGGTTATTCCTTCCAAATAGTTGGGAAAGAATTTTGTAGGTTGTGAACAAACTTATTGAAAAGCACTTTTCACTACACTGGTTTCAGTTTCAGACCGAGGGTAGCGAAGCCTCCCAACTCTACATGTTCTACCCTAAACCGGTGATTTCCATTGAGATCAACCCTGATTTTCTTATTGGGAGACTCATCAAAAAGATATTTTGAAGGAACCCATTCATCAATAAGCATTTTATCATCAACATAGACCCGGACGGCATCATCCCAGGTAATTGAAAGTTCGTACGCCCCTTTTGGGAAATTTGCTCTGCCCTCAGCAATTGTAAAAAACTGCTGGTATTTCACCCCGTTACTCACAATACCTCCCCACCAGGCATAGTCCAGCCGCTTCACTATTTCATGACTAATGGGAGGCTTCTTGTCCAATTGATGAAGATATTCCGGATGCAGAACCGGGTTTGATAATGAATCAAAGGCAAACCAATTCACTTCCCAGTCTATAGGCTGAAAAAATTTCCGGAAAGAAAAGACATATGGCTTTCCGGCTTTTATTTTTTCCCCAAAAGGGGTAGTTATGATATTTCCAACATACTCAAGTTCAATGGAGATATCGGTTCTTTCTCCTATGATTTTTTGGGCAGTTATAGTTGCCGGGAATATCCCTGAGAAGGCCGAAAGATTTTCCACGCCTTTAATACTTTTTACTTTCCATTTGCCCCTTGGTCCAATCAAGTCAAATTTCATAATGGCTGAGGAATCGACGGGGTTAGTATTCCATATAATGGGATGCCTGAAATCGTAAGGACCCCACTCTGTTACCAGGATGTTTTTGCGGCCTGCCAGTTTCCCATTACCAGCAAACGGAGAAATTGGGTTTTTAACTACCGGGTATACTATTGTTGTGTCAGGCAAGGTGCCATCAGATGTGTCAATATTGGTGACTGTAGAATCTACCTTCAGCATACTCTCAAAATCTGAGTAAGTATTTCCGAATATTCTCAGGCTGTCTGTCCTCGTCATATTCAGTACAATCGGGTTACTGTTGAAGCTGTTCATGGCAATTACATAATCTGCACTTCTGGTATCTCTGAGTTTAGCATAGCCCCAATCAGCCGGTTGTGATTTTCTTGCCCATAATTTTATCGCTTCTTTATCTCTTGAGAAAAGGTTATACGATATCTCGTTGTGCTGACCATGCTCAATAGCAATTGCAATCCTGTTATTACGGAACTGGTTGTCGCTAATCTTTGAAGAATAACTGTAACCACCCCAGATACCGTGATCACATTCGAATATCCTGTTTCCCGATATCCTGTTTCGGCTAAATGTCACTTCTATACCATTTGTCGGAGCGTATGAAAAATCATTGTCAATTAAAACATTATCATTACAGCCACCTTCTCCGGTATCCATTGTAGTTTGGCCCGCCCATAGAAAAAATCCATCGCCTCCATGTGTTACTGAGTTTTTGTAAAACACATTATGATTGCTTTGCTCATATACAAGTATACCAGCACTATCCTGCCCCCTGTTGTAAACACCGTGGCTATATCCCCTCACATTAAAATTAATCTTGTTATAGGTCACTTCATTGGCATTGCATCTGTACATTCCTATTCCAATACCTGAATTAAAGGAAAAGTCATTATTAAAAATCTTACCACTGTCACATTCCATCATCATCAGCGCATTTTGTCCACCGGTCACTCTGCAGTTTTTAATAACAGCATTACCACAGTTACGCAAATACATAGCAGCTCCGTACCGCAGCCATTGGTCTTTTTCATTATGATGATAACTCATCCAGTCCGATATATCTTCCTTTTCCTGTGTACTGTTAAGGTGTTGCCGGTAATTATAACTGAAATCACAATTTTCAAGGGTTAACGCTTCCACATTTCTTGCCAGCAGTGCTATTTTATATCCTTTTGCTTTCAGATTTTTAATCGTAACATTTCTGCTGTTCCGGACCAGAATTGCTACACCAAAAAACTCATCGGGTGTTTTCCTGTTGTTACTGCCTGTTAATTCTGAATTATTAAAATCAATGATGATATTATTCCCTTCAATCAGAATCACAGTCTTAGCAGTGTCGGCAGGTGCATCCAGTTTATAAAAACCCCTTTTTATTGTACAAGACCGTTCGACCTTCATACCAGGAATGATCAGCTTTTCCTGGGTGTAACAAAACGAGGCAATCAGCAGCAACCAGAAAGGAAGAATACTTTTTATCATCAATTTGACTTTATTTGCATCAATTTAATGCATTAATGGATAAAACCACAAAGACTGCGTCCAAAACAAATCAATCTCTGAAACTGCTACTGAAGTTTACAGTTACAATTGTCTGTATCTGGTATGTTTCAGGTAAAATTGATTTTGCCAAGGCCAGAGAGGCTTTTGGAAATGCAGACTGGTCTTATCTTTCACTTGGTTTATCCACCTTTATTGTTTCCAAGATAATTTCAGCTGCCCGGCTAAACATTTATTTTAAAAATATCAGTATCATTCTAACACAATGGGATAATATAAAACTGTACTGGCTCGGAATGTTTTATAATTTATTTCTGCCTGGCTCAATCAGTGGTGATGCTTATAAAGTAATCCTGCTAACAAAGAGATTCGGGATAGCTTACAAAAAAACAACAGCGGCTGTATTGCTCGACCGCTTTAGCGGTTTACTTGGCCTTGGCCTTATACTTGCCGCCTATTCTTTCTTTGTTCTCAATAAGACTTTGCATATAATAGTGCTTACGGCCGGCTCAATATTCTCAATAATCGCATTTTACTTAATAATTAAGCGATTCTTCAAAGACTTTATTCCGGGGTTTCTTTCTACTCTTATTCTTGGTATGCTGGTGCAGGCGATACAGGTGCTCTGCGTTTATATGATAATGCTGGCATTGCATATCCCCACACATCAATATCCAGATTACATTTTCCTCTTTTTGGTATCTTCCGTAGTATCAGTTTTGCCATTAACTATTGGCGGGCTGGGTATAAGAGAAGTGGTATTCCTGGAAGGCTCTTTATACTTTGGATTAGTGCAGGAAACCTCAGTGATCATCAGCATTCTCTTTTACCTGATCACATTATTTACATCTGCCTGGGGAGTCTATTATGTTTTCAAAAGTCCTTTAAATGAAAAAGGGCCCAGTGATGAGCCCTTAATCTCTTGAACTTGTGTTTTTCATAATCTTGAATCAGGCCTTTAACAGGAACTGGTATCGTAAAACGGGGGAATTCCGGCTATATGTAGCAAACACAATGCCATACATATGATTTTCAATTGATTCAGGTTAATAATTTCTTAGTCAAAAAGAAACCCCGGTAAAATGCCGGGGTTCATTATGTGGTATATTACACCTAAAGAAATTAGGCATTTACTTTCCCTTTCACTTTCGCTATCACTTCTTCAGCGATATTATTTGGGGCTGGTGAATAGTGAGAGAACTCCATCGTAGAGGATGCACGGCCTGATGACAGTGAACGAAGTTGAGTTACATACCCAAACATTTCACTCAATGGCACCTTTGCCTTGATCACTTCAGCACCAGCACGGTTATCCATACCTTCAAGAATTGCACGACGACGATTCAGATCCCCTGTAACATCACCCATATACTGAGCAGGAGTTATCACTTCTACCTTCATGATCGGTTCAAGTAATACAGGCTTTGCTTTTCTTGCTGCTTCACGGAAACCTTGTTTAGCACAAAGTTCGAAAGACATGGAGTCAGAGTCAACAGCGTGGAAGCTACCGTCAAATACACGGATCTTCATATTATCAACCGGATAGTTGGCCAATACACCTGTGGTCATTGATTGCTCAAACCCTTTCTGGATAGCAGGAACAAATTCACGGGGAATTGAACCTCCGAATAAGTCATTGACAAACTGGTAGTGTTTATCGGGATTTTCTGCTTTCCATTCTGCATCTACCGGTCCAAGGCTGAATTGAATATCAGCGAATTTACCACGACCACCCGTTTGCTTTTTCAGGGTCTCACGGTGTTCAACAGTAGCATTGAATGCTTCCTTGTAAGCCACCTGTGGTGCACCCTGGTTTACTTCTACTTTGAACTCACGACGCATACGATCAATAATGATCTCCAGGTGTAACTCTCCCATTCCACGAAGGATGGTTTGACCAGTATCTTCATCTGTATTTACACGAAGTGTAGGATCTTCTTCTACCAGCTTGGCGATAGCCATACCCATTTTATCAACGTCAGCCTGAGTTTTAGGTTCTACCGCTACAGCAATTACCGGTTCTGGAATAAACATATTCTCCAAAGTGATAGGATGGTTCTCATCACATAAAGTATCACCAGTTTTTATTTCCTTAAACCCAACTGCCGCACCAATATCACCTGCTTCGATGAAATCAATAGGGTTTTGCTTATTAGCAAACATCTTCATGATACGGCTGATCCTTTCTTTCTTACCGCTTCTTACGTTCAACACATAAGAACCAGCATCCAGATGGCCAGAATAGCACCGGAAGAATGCCAGGCGACCCACAAATGGATCAGTCATGATTTTAAAGGCCAATGCAGCGAAAGGCTCTTTAGGATCTGCTTTACGGGTGATTTGCTCACCTGAATCAGGATCAGTACCTACCGTATCAGGAATGTCAACTGGTGAAGGCAGGTAACGACAAACCGCATCCAATGCAGTTTGTACACCTTTATTCTTGAATGAAGAACCACACATCATCGGAACGATGCTTAGATCAACCGTTGCTTTGCGGATCGCTTCATGCATTTCATCTTCGGTGATACTATTAGGATCATCAAAGAATTTTTCCATCAACTTGTCATCATATTCTGCTACGGCTTCCACCAGGTTAGCTCTCCATTCTTTTGCTTCCTCCAGCATATCAGCAGGAACTTCGATCTCATCGAAAGTCATACCTTCTGTTTCCATATGCCAGATGATACCTTTCATTTTGATCAGGTCCACCACCCCTTTAAAATCATCTTCAGCACCAATTGGTAATTGGAGAGGTACAGCTTTTGAACCCAGCATTTCTTTCACCTGCTTAACCACCATCAGGAAGTCAGCACCGGCACGGTCCATTTTATTTACAAATCCAATACGGGGAACACCGTAACGATTAGCCTGGCGCCACACTGTTTCAGATTGTGGCTCCACACCATCCACCGCAGAAAATAAAGCGATCAAACCATCCAGTACTCTCATTGAACGTTCTACTTCTACAGTAAAGTCAACGTGGCCGGGAGTGTCGATGATATTAAAAGAATATTTTTTGGTTTCAGGAGTTGCCTTCCCCAAAACAGTTGGAAAATTCCACTGACAGCTAACAGCTGCAGAAGTAATGGTAATACCTCTTTCTTTTTCCTGCTCCATCCAGTCAGTAGTAGCGGCGCCATCATGCACCTCACCAATACGGTGGATCATACCTGTATAACGGAGAATACGCTCCGTAGTGGTGGTCTTTCCGGCATCAATGTGAGCCGCAATACCAAAGTTTCTTTGAAATTTTAAATCTGCCATGACTGCTTTATTTTCAGTTATTTATATACAATTATAAAACCAAACGGTTTTGGAGGCGCAAAGGTAGGGGAAAAAGCCGGAAAATAAAGGCCCCGGAGATTCTTAATCTGCCCTGTGGATAAATTGAAAACTACAGCTTAAGATGCCTGCTTCAGCACTCATTTACGAAGGATCAAAATCCTTTTACCTTTATTTCAACGTAAATGGAGACTATATGGAAAGAAAAATCTACAACCCGATACAAAAAGACCAGGTAACATTCCTGAAGACTTATGCAGATACTAATGGTGAGTGTACTCTTGTAGAGGTGGACTTAGCCGATGGTGGCGGTGTGGGCTTGCATTACCACAAAACTTATTCAGAAACGTTTAGATGCCTGGAAGGAGAAGTACAGGTAAAATTTGGAAAGATTTTACACACACTAAAGGCTGGTCAATCAGCAACAGCTGAGCCAAAAGTCAACCACCTTTTCCGCAACAGAAGCGGCAGGTCATGTAAATTCCTGGTAGAACTGAGACCTGCCAGCCGTGGTTTTGAACAGTCACTACAGATAGGTTATGGGCTAGCAAATGATGGTCTCACCAAATCAAACGGATTTCCAAAAGATAAATTAGCACTTGCCTGGCTCTTTGAAATAAGTGAAAGCAACCTGCCCGGATGGATGAGTATTTTTGAATTTATTTTAAGGAAGCAAGCGCTAAAAGCCAGGAAAAAAGGAATTGATAAACAACTTATAGAAAAGTACGTAAAATTTTAGATCCCATATACAGACATAAAAAAAAGTCCCTTTTTATGTGGGGACTTTTTTATTAATAAGCAATTAGCTTATTTATAATAACTCAATGTCAATTCTGAACGACGATTTTGCTGACGCCCTGCCGCTGTTTTATTATCAGCAATTGGCTTGGTTTCCCCATAACCGGTTGCAGTAATGCGGCTCTCTTCTACTCCTTTACTTATAAGGTATGCTTTAACAGCGTTTGCACGGTTATCACTTAATACCTGGTTTTTTTCATCTGAACCAACATTATCAGTATGCCCATCGATATTCAGGCTCATACCCGGATTATCTTTCATGATCTGTGCCACTTCATTCAGGCCCTTAAAAGACTTGCTTTGTAATTTAGCGCTTCCGGTAACAAAGAGAATATTCTTTGCAGCCATGTTAACCTTCTGTTTTACTTCTTCAGAAATAACAGGACAACCAAAGTTTTCTTTTGGACCAGGTATTGTAACACATTTATCTTCTTCATCATTTACCCCATCACCATCCGTGTCAGGAACAGGGCAACCCTGGTAGCGGGCAACACCAGCAACAGTAGGACACTTATCTTCTTCATCATTGATACCATCTTTATCAGTATCAGGAATCGGACATCCCTGGTAACGGGCAAGACCCGGAACGGTCGGACATTTATCTTCTTCATCATTTATCCCGTCTTTATCAGTATCAGGAATCGGACATCCCTCATATTTAGCTAACCCGGGTACAGTCGGACATTTGTCTAAGCTATCAATAATACCATCCTTATCAGTATCAGCCGGTGGCTTTGGAGGTTCAATAACTACAGGCTCTTTCTTCTTACCTAAACGTCCGGCAATACCAATACTATGTTGTAAATGATAGTTCGCTGTTTCATTGGTAATTGGCACCCTGTAAGTAGATGTTACGAAAAGATGTGCTTCATCAAGGAAGTTAACTTTCAGGCCAAGACCTACAGGCATGAAAGCACCATAATACGAACGATATTTATGAGCCCCGACTCCTGCTATGATATAAGGCTGTACCCAATATTTTTCAGTAGTCATCTTAAGATTTACTGTAGCATTACCTTCAAGAAGCAAATTATTATCAGCAAATGACTTATTAGGCATTGGGTAGCGCAAAAAAGTAGCTCCCAAAGAAGCGGCGATATCGATATGTTTTCTGATGCCCTTGAAATAGGTAACAGCTAGCCCGGGAGACATCTCTTTAATTTTTGCCATTTTCTTATTACTCAGAACCTGGCTTAAGGAAGTAGTGCGTATCCTTTCTGGTGAAATAAAATCATTCAGGAAAAAACTGACACCCAAAGCCTTAGGCCTGATTTCATCATCCTGTGCATTGGCGGCAGGTACAAGCAGGTACAGCGCAATTAAAGCAGATAATATCTTCTTCATAAAGAGATAGTTTGGTTTTAATCTGAGCAAAAATAACAGGTAAGTTCAATATCCTAAAATAAATTATTTACTTAATATTCACGGCTTTGGAAGGTCTTTTTTTAAAAAAAACTGATTTCATTTCAAGTTGTCTCTGGTAAAGGGCTGATTTGTATCATTTATCTGCAAAAAACTTCTCTCTGAGCATTTTATCCTCTCCATAAACATCATCATGAAAGATGATTTTGCCATCATGTCCCTCGCAAGTAATGTAACGGATAAATACAGTCACTTTATTCCTTATAGGAATAGATCTTTTTTGTTTGTTTCTTAGCCATGTTTTTACCGAGTCAATTTTAGTATACCCCCCATTAGCATTGAGGCTGTCATTTCCTAAAATATAAAAGGCCAGTTTTTCCCATTCCTGCACCCGTACACAACCGTGACTCAAAGAACGCATAGCATTGGAAAACAAGTATCGCTGATTAGTATCATGCAGATAAACAGAATACTTATTGTCGAAAACGAATTTCATAATACCCAACGCATTAGCATCGCCGCTTCCCTGGACTACCCTGTATGGAATACTCTTGGTATACTTTGACCAATCCACTGAATATGGATCCACTTCATTCCCCTCCTTATCAACCAAGCTAAATCCTTTACGGGCCAGATATCCCGGATTCTTTTTAACAGCAGGTAATATTTCTTTTGAGACAATACTGGGCGGAGGTATCCACTGAGGATAGGTGATCAATGATGAAATAAGACTTGTAAGTACAGGAGTTCTGGTTTTGGGTTTGCCACATATCACTTTTGAAGACAACTTAACTTCTTCATTATCCACTACTTCAAGATAGTTCGCCGAAGCATTAACCCATATATATTTTGAT
>Ga0116143_10001220_pt1 | contig 32134 bp, 23 predicted proteins | sample AD_UKC034_MetaG_FD_89745 | JGI IMG/M metagenome (GOLD analysis project Ga0116143, IMG submission 89745) | Active sludge microbial communities of municipal wastewater-treating anaerobic digesters from USA - AD_UKC034_MetaG | ecosystem: Engineered > Bioreactor > Anaerobic > Digestate | place: USA... | reverse complement strand
TTTCGAGCGCTGTCGCGCATTCCCGCACGGTCACGTTGCGCGGCGGGTCGGTCGCCCGCACGAGATAGCGTGACGTCGGGTCGGTCGATGCCGCGGTGATCAGCGCCGGCACCCTGATCTGCTGCAGCACCTCGGCGCTCGGCATCGCGAAGGCCGCGCGATAGGCGACGCGATAATTGTCACCGGCGCGCAGCATCTCGACGAGGCCCGCCTGCAGGCTGGCGGGCGACGGCAGGTTGACGTGCATCCGGTCGGCGGCGCCCTTGGCGTACCACGGGAAGAAAATCACCTGCTCGCGCATGCGGCTCCACAGCCACGCGAGGTGCCCGCCGTCCCAAGTCGGCCTGAACGGTGGCAGGTAGTTCGCGAGCAGGTCGTCACGCTCTTCGCGGGTCGGGATCACGTAGCCGTTCGCGGCGACGGCGTGCACGCGCTCCGGGTACTTCGCGGCGACCTGTGCCGCCATCATCGCGCCGGTGTGATAGCCGTAGAAGGCCGCCTTGCGAACCTTGATCGCGTCGAAGAACTCGATCACCGCATCGGCGAAATCGCCCATTTCGGCGCTCTCGACGCCGAGCGTATCGGACTGCCCGTAGCCCGGCGTGTCGGGCGCGATGCAGGTGAAGTGCCGGTGCCAGCGCTGCATCGTCGGCACCAGGTCGCGCGAGGACAGCGGCGACTGGTGCAGCAGGATCAGCAGGGGGCCCTTGCCCGTGCGTCGGTAGTGCACCTGGCGCCTGCCCCAGCGGCCCTGTTCGATCGTGGCGAAATGACGAGTGATGCGTACGCTGGCCATGGCTGCTCCCGGTTGGATCGTGCGGATTATTGGCCAAAGGCGACTCGGTGCGGCGGACGAAGTATGCTCACCACCAATCCATGGCCTCGTGCAACGCAATGCCGCCGCGTACATGAGCGTGCGCCGTCCTGCAGCCCTGCGCGCCCTGCGCCATCGCGATTTCGCGCGCTTTGCCGCCGCGCGCTTTTGCGCGACGCTCGGATGGCAGATGCTGAGCGTCGCCGTGGGCTGGCAGGTCTACGAATTCACCGGCGATCCGCTCGCGCTCGGCCTGGTTGGACTGGCCCAGTTTCTGCCGTTCGTGGCCCTCGTGCTGCCGGCGGGGCAGATCGCCGATCGCGCCGACCGGCGGCTGATACTCGTGCTCTCCTACGCGGTCGAGGCGCTGTGCGCACTCGCCCTGTTCGCGCTCGCGCTACTCGACCTCAGGATCACCTGGCCGATCTTCGTGGCGATGCTCCTCTTCGGCGCCGCTCGCGCGTTCTGGATGCCGGCCGGCCAGGCGATGACGCCGAACCTCGTGCCGGCGGAGGACTTCAGCGCGGCCGTGGCCGTCAATTCCGCGTTGTTCCAGGTGTCGGTGATCGCGGGGCCGGCGATCGGCGGGCTGCTGTTCCTCGCCGGCGCGGAGATCGTGTATGGCAGCGTGCTGCTGCTGCTCGTACTGGTCGTCGTACTGATGCTGCGCATACGGCCGGTGAGGGTCGCGGGTTCGGGCGACGGCTATCACCTGCGCGACGCGCTCGAAGGCCTGCGCTTCGTGATACGCAACAAGCCGCTGCTCGGGGCGATCTCGCTCGACCTGTTCGCGGTGCTGCTCGGCGGCGCCACGGCGCTGCTGCCGGTCTACGCGAGCGATGTGCTGCACATCGGCCCGGCGGGCCTCGGCATCCTGCGCACGGCGCCAGGGGTCGGCGCGGCCGTGGTTGCGGCGTGGCTCGCGGTGGCGCCGCTCTCGCGCCATGTCGGGCGCTGGATGTTCTTCGGCACGGGACTGTTCGCCCTCGCGACCGTCGTGTTCGGCCTCTCCACGTCGTTCACGCTGTCGCTCGTTGCGCTGGTCCTGCTCGGTGCGGGCGACATGCTGAGCGTGTTCATCCGCCACATCCTCGTGCAGCTCGAGACTCCCGACAGCATCCGCGGGCGCGTCAGCGCCGTGAACGCGATGTTCATCGGCACCTCGAACGAGCTCGGTGAATTCCGCGCGGGCGTCGCCGCGCGTTACCTCGGCGCAGTGCCGGCTGTGGTCTGGGGTGGCGTCGCCTGCTTCGGCGTCGTGCTCGCCTACACCGCGCTGTTACCGACGCTGCGCAGGCTCGACCGCTTTCCGTGGCCGAACAGGGGCTAGACGAGGCATGCGCGCATGGGGACTCAGGAAGGCGCGCACAGCGCATACCCTGATGTCGGCAGCGCATACGCTTGACCGGATGACAGGCGGCACGCATGGTTCGCCAAATGAGGTTGCCGCATTCGCCGACGCCCCGTGTACCGCGCGATCAGCGCCGCCGCGTGCTGCTCGGCATCGCGACGCTGCCGTTGGCGCCGCTGGCGGTGGCGCGCGCCCGGTCATCCGGTTTTTCCCTCGCACTGATCGGGCAGTGCCTCATCCGTCACGATCTGTGCGCGCAGCCCTGGCCCGGTCTCGCGCCGCTCGCACGGCGCCTGCGTGCGAACGACGCGTGCTTCTCCGATCTCGAAGTCGCCATCCGCGGACCGCGCGAAGGGGCACCCACGCGGGATTCAGGGACCCTCCATACGGCCGATCCCGTGGTGCTCGATTGCCTGCGCGCCTTTGGCGTGAGCTTTCTCGCGACCTCGAACAACCACGCGTTCGACATCGGAACGGGCGGCATTCTGGACACCATCGATGCGCTGAGGGCGCGCCAATTCGCATTCGCCGGCAGCGGCCGCACTCTCGCTGAAGCCGCCGCACCGGCATATCAACTGACCGCCGCGGGTCGCCTCGCGGTGGTCGCCGCGGCCGCCGGGAAGATCCGCGACGGCGGCGCGGCCACGGACGCGCGGCCCGGCGTCCATGAGCTGCGCAGTGCCGAGGGCGGCCTCGATGCCGGCGACGTCGAGCGCATGCTCGAATCGCTGCGACTCGCCGCGCGCGAAGCCGACGTCGTGATCGCCTACCTGCACAATCACCTGTGGGCGGAAGAGATCTCGGACACTCCCGATTGGCAGCGCAGCTTCGCGCGCCGTTGTGTCGATGCCGGGGCGAGCGTGTTCGTCGCACACGGCACTCCGCTGCTGCAAGGCCTCGAACTCTATCGCGGCGCACCGCTGTTCCACGGCCTCGGCAGCTTCATTTTCCAGACGCGTAAGCCGGTCGGCGCTTACGGCGAGCCGAACTGGGAGAGCCTCGTGGCGGAATGCCGCTTTGAAAGGGGTCGGTTAATAGAAGCGCAGCTCACGCCCGTTGCTCTCGCACCAGTGGGCATCGGCGGCCCGGACGATTACGACACGCGGGGCCGCCCTTCGCCTGCCGACGCCTCACAGGCGCGCGAGACACTCGGGCGTGTTGCGGGCCTTTCGCAGCGACTCGGCTACCGCCTGCGCCATGATGGCGCGCGCGCGACGCTCCGCGCCGGATAGGGTGCGCGCAAGTCGACCGCACCGTTCATGCGCCGCGCACGGGCAGCACGTGAAGCGTGACGTGCGATGGCCCGCGGGGGCCCAGGTGTAAGCAGTTGTCGGCCACCACGGGCTCGCTCGGCACACCGGCGGGCGCGCCCGTGTTCGGATTGATATCGAAGTGCGGGAAATTGCTGCTCGACACGTCGATGCGGATGCGATGGCCGGCGACGAAGCGGTTGGCGGTTGGAAACAACTCCACATCGATCGCGTAGACGCGTCCGGGTTCCGCCGGCAACGCGCGATCATAGCCCTCGCGAAAGCGCAGCCGCCGGATGCCGTCGGTCAGATTCATCGCGTAACCATCTGGCCAGTCCGGCGAGGGTGGATGCACGTCGAGCAGCTTCACCGTGAAGTCGGTGTCGAGCGCGCTCGTCGACACCCAGAGGCGGGCCCGGACCGGGCCGGCGACGATGACATCGTCCACGAGTGGCTCAGTTTCGAACACCTGCACATCCGCGCGCGCCGCGAGCGCGCGCCCCGGATGCTTTGCGCCGTAAATGCCTGGCGTTTCGCGCTGGTCGAATGCACCGCCCTCCATGAGCGGGGCGCCCGAGGCGATCGCGCCGCCGATCGTCGGCACCGGGTCGCGCGGATCGAAGCGCCAGGCGATCACCTCGTCATGGCAGGGCTGCTGCGTGGCGAGTACGCCGCCCGCATGCAGGTACCAGTGAGCGGGACGGGCCTCCGGTGGTGGCCAGTCGGCCGTACGCAGCCAGGCGCCTCCGTGCAGCAATCGGCCCTGTGGCGTGCGCGTGCCCGCGCCGCCGCCCATGACGAACACGGTGACAGGCGCTGCCAGCCAGTCGGGCGCGTCGCGCCCGAGCAGGTGACGGTCGAAGAAATCGCGGCGCAGCGTCATGTAGTCAGGAGCGACGTTGCCGTCAAGTGTCGCCGACGGCCCGAAGTCCACCGCGCCGGCGTGCGACACCGAACGCTGGCCGTGCGTCCATGGGCCCATCACGAGCCGCACCGGCCCGCGCTTCAGCTTCGACAGCGCGACGAAGTTCTCGGTGGCCGTGAGTGCATACGGGTCATACCAGCTTGACATGTGCACCATCGGCACGTCGGCGAAACGGTCGTAGCTGCCGCGCGCGTACAGGCCCGGCCGCTCCCAGAAGGCGCCGAAACATTCCTGCGACCACTGCTCGATGACATACGCTTCATATTCCGGCGCGGCACTCACTGCCGAATGATCTCGTGTCCACGGCATCACGCGTGCCCAGGTCCGTATGTCGGCAGCCTCGAGCGCAGCCCGGCGCACGGGGTCAGCCGCGGTGGCGGGCGAGAGGCGTGCGTGCTTGAGCGCCCAGGTCAGCTGCTTCAGTTCGAACGCGCCGCCCTGGCGGATGCCGCTGTGAAACGCGCTCGAGAAGCCCCCCGAATCGATGAACATCGCTCCGAGTCCCGCGGGTGCCGCCGCCGCGAGCGCCGTCTGCACGTGCGCACCGTAAGAGAAACCGAGCGTCCCGATGCGGCGGTCGCACCAGGGCTGGGCCGCAATCCACGCGAGCGTGTCGATGCCGTCCGGTTGTTCGTTCAGGTACTTCGTGAACTCGCCTTCGGAATCGAAACGGCCGCGACAGTCCTGCAACACGCAGGCGTAGCCCGCACGCGCGAACTGCATGGCGATCTCGGGCTTCGACTTCGGCACGGGATCTGCAAGGCTCCGGTCGGCATGATTCGTGCCGCGCCTGCCGTAGGGCGTGCGCTCGAGCAGTGCGGGCCAGGGGCCCGTGCCCTGTGGCAGGTAGATATCCGTCGCGAGGTGCACGCCATCGCGCATCGCGACGCGCTCGGTGCGCCGTCGGATTCCAGGTTCCGCGCTCACGGTACCGCCGGCAGATGAATGGCAGGCGCACCCGGCCCGACCGGCAGGCCGAGCCCTGCCCACAGCGCCACGAGCAGCAGCCCCGCGATGCCGAATGCCGCACTGAAGGGCAGCATCATCGAGATCAGCGACCCGACGCCGAAACCGCGGACCCAGCGCTGGCAATACACGAGGACCAGCACGAAGTTGGCGGCGACTGGCGTCACGATGTTGAAGATCGAGTCGCCGACACGGTAGGCGGCGGTAGTCATCTCGGGCGAGATGCCGAGCAACATCAGCATGGGCACGACGACCGGAGCCATCGCGCTCCACTTTGCCGAAGCCGATCCGATCAGCAGATCGAACACCGAGGACACGAGCAGCAGCGGCACGAGCATCGCCACGGGCGAGAGCGCCAGTCCCCGCAGCCAGTTCGCGCCATGGATCGCGAGGATGGGTCCGAGATTCGACCATGCGAACATCGCGATGAAGTGCGACGCGGCGAACGCGATGACGAGATAGGGTGCGATGTCGCGCAGTCCGTCCACCATCATCCGTACGACATCGCGATGCCCCGTGATGCTGCCCACGGCGCGGCCATAGACCCAGCCGCAGGTGAGGAACAGCAGCAGGAACCCCGCGATGAGTGCGCTGTAGAAGGGCGCCTTGCGTGCATAGCCTTCGGAGTCCGGATCCAGCAATGGCGTGTACCCGGGCCAGAGCACGAGCGCGGCGAAGACGGCAATGACCAACAGAGCCGCGACACCTGCGCGGCGCAGGCCGCGTCGCTGCGCCTCGCTCGGTACGGTCGGCACGGAATCGACCCCGATCACCTCGAGCGCTTCACCATCGACGACGACCGCCGCGAGTCGGGGAGCGACCCAGCGCTCCGCGACGGGCCAGGCGACGCAGAACAGCAAGCCGCCGAGCGCCGCTGTGAACCACCAGTTGCCGAGCGGATTCAGGCCGCGTGTCGGTTCGAGCAGTTGCGCGGCACTCTGCGTGATGCCGAGCATCAGCGCATCGAACTGTCCTGGCAGCAGGTTGCCTGCGAACGCGCCCGAGATGCCGGCATACGCCACCGCCATGCCGAGAAGCGGGTGGCGGCCCGCTTCGCGATAGACGATGGCCGCAAGCGGAATCAAGACGACATACGCGGCATCCGAGGCGTGATGCGACAACAGCGCGATCAGGAACGTGGCTGGCGTGAGCCACGCGCGCGGTGCCGCGCTCACGGCTCGCCCCACGAGCGTTGCCAGCAGGCCAGACCTTTCGGCAACCGCCGCGCCGAGCATCACGACGACGACGAGCCCGAGCGGCGGAAAGCGCACGAACGTCTGCGGCATCTCGACCAGCAGGCGCCGCACGTTCGCTTCGGAGAGCAGGCTCTCGGCCGCGATGCGTTCGCCGGTGAGCGGATGCACCGCCGCGACACCGAGCGACGCGGCTATCGCGGATGCGACGATCAGCGCCGCGATCAGCCACAGGAAGATGACGACCGGGTCAGGCAGCGCGTTGCCGAGCCGCTCGATGCGATCCAGCACCACTCTCATGGCACGCGAACTTCCATCAGGCTGCCCGGCGGGTTGCGCATAGCGTACCGGCTCAATCACGGGACACAATATGCTGGCGCGCGCTCATCAGGCCATGCGCTCCCGGCATGATTCGGCGGCGATCGCGCGGCGCCGTCAGCTTGCATCGGCCAGACTCCGCGGCTACCTTGCAGGCGTGAAGATCAGCCTGCGCGGACTGGAGAGTTTCCGCGAAATCATGCGGAAGGGTTCCGCGACAGCGGCCGCGCGCGAGCTGAGTCTCAGCCAACCGGCTGTAAGCCGCCTGATCGGGCAACTCGAGCGCGAACTCGGCTTCAACGTATTTGATCGCATCAAGGGTCGACTGGTGCCCACGCAGCAGGGCTTGCTGCTCTACGAAGAGGTGGAGTCCGCATTCCTGGGTCTTGAGCGCGTGAGCACGGTCGCGCGTGACGTGCATGACCTGAACGCCGGTCAACTGCGCATTGTTGCGCCGCCGAGCCTCGCCGAGGGACCCCTGGTGGGCATCATCGGCACTTTCATAAAGAAATATCCGAATGTGCGGGTGGTACTCGACTCGAACTCCCGTCCCACCGCCATGAACATGATCGCTACGCGTGCCGCCGACTGCGGTTTCGGCAAGCTGCCCCTGGAGCATCCCGGCATCCACAAGCGCCCACTGGTGGTGAACGAAACAGCCTGCGTGGTCCCGCGCGGGCATCGACTGGCGCGCAAACCGACGGTGAGTGCGACCGATCTTGCCAGTGAAGAGCTGATCATGATCGGTCGCGGGAGCGATACGCGATTGCGGATCGAGGCGGCACTTCGTGCCGCCGGCGTCGTTCCTCGCATACGCTTGGAAACCCACAACGTCGGGGCTGCCTGCGCGTTCGTGGCGGCCGGTGTCGGCATAACTCTCGTCAACGACATGCTCGCACGCGCCTATTGTAAGCGCGAGATCGAGCTGCGCCCGTTCCGGCCACGAATCATCCATGAATACATATTCATGACATCGTCCGGCGCGTCCGCATCGCCGCTGACGCTTGCGTTCTATGCCGCCTGCCGGGATGCACTCCATCGCTACCACGCCGCGTGACTCGCAGGCAGGGGCCGGCGCCGGGCAACGTTCAGCATTTTCACCGGCGCCCTGATCCGCCCCCAGGAGCGTCACATCCTGGTCATCAGCCGTATGAAATAGTAGCGGCCACGAACGTCATAGGTGTAGATGTCGAAGTTCATGGGGTTGTTGGCCCGCGAGATCGGCGGCATTTCATCGAGCACGTTGTCGATGCCGAGGGTGATGTTGGAGTTGAATCGCTCGAAGTGATGACCCAACTGCAGGTCGTGGTAGACGACGTCGTCCGTGCGGCCTCCGTTGAGGGTGTTGCCCGCCACGTCCGTGCTGCTGCCGATATAGCGCGCCTTGTAGCCGCCGCTCCATGGGCCCTGCTCCCAGCGCAGCCCCGCGCTGCCCTTCCACTTCGGATAAGTGGATCGCGGCGTGTCGCCGGTGCCGGCCAGCTCGGTCCGCTGAACCGTGCCGTCGGTCTGCGGCACAAAGTTCGTGAAATGGAACAGGCGCGACGCATCGAGCACTGCATTCAGCCGGCCGATCGGCGTATCGAAGCCGTAGCGCCAGGTGACGTCCAGGCCCTCGACCTCGATGCTGCTGAAATTCAGCACGACCTGGCGCAGATCACGTACCTCTCCGGTGCTGAGGTCCCTGTCCACCAGGTTGCAGTACGCGCCAGCTCTCTGGGCGCACAGGGTGAGCAGCTGCTGTGCGGACTGGCTCGCGATCGCCTCATCGATCTCGATGCGGTACCAGTCGGCCGTGAGTGACATGCCCGCGGCCCAGCCCGGCGTGTAGGCGAAGCCCACGCTGTAGGTATCAGCGGTCTCCGGTTTCAGGTCCGGGTTGCCGCCGATCGTTCCGCGCAGGGTGCCTGATCCGAACTGGTTCTGATTGTAGGTCGCAGGCACGCCAGCACACCCTGGCAACCCGGCGCCGCCACCGTTGCATGGATCGACTGCCTGAAAGGTCGTCTGCCGCTGCCCTTGGTAGAGTTCCAGGATAGACGGTGCGCGAAAGCCCTCGGAGAAGGTGCCGCGAATCAGCAGGTCATCCACCGGGCGCCATGCCAGCCCGAGCTTGCTCGTCGTGGCATTGCCGAAGCTCGAATAGTCGGAGTGACGAACTGCTGCGCTCAGATCGAGCGCTCGCGCACCGGGCAGGTCCGCGAGCAGTGGCACCGCGAGTTCGGCGTACGCCTCCCACAGATCGTACTTGCCACGTGTCGGCTCGCGGGTGGAGGAAGTCGTGCGTGTCTCGTTCGTGATGAACTCCGGCGCGGAGTTGACATACGCATCGGGATCGTCGTACGCGGATTCTTCCCGCCATTCCACGCCCGCTGCCACTCCAACGCGGCCAGCCGGCAGGTCGACCAGGCTGCCGGAGATGTTGAAAGCCACGTCGGTCTGTTCGGTGCCGTTGTCGTTGCGCGCGGTATAGCGGATGTAGTCGGCCATTTGCGGCGTCATGACGCCGAAGATGTTCAACGGTACGCAGTTGTTGGCCGCACAGCGATCGTTCGGTCCGAGCGCGAGCGCGATCTTGTCCTGGTCTGCCTGGTTGTAGGCATTGAATGTCGCGTCGTTCTTGGCGTGCGATGCGAACAGATCCCAGTTCCAAAGCCCCGCGAGCTCGAATTCGCCGTCCAGGCCGAAGGCGATCCGCTGGGTTTCCACATCCTGCACGTTGTTGCGATTGCCGACCTCGACCGGCATGCGCTGCAATCGCAGTGAATTGGTGGTGAATGCCGTCTGCCAGGGATTATACGGATGATCGGCGGGAATGGTGATCGAGTACGATCCCCGCAGGTCGAGCAGGAGCGGTGAGAACAGCTGATTGGACTTGCGCTCGTTGTAGAGCAGTTCGATATGGCCACTCAGCGAATCGCTGAACTCCACGCCGATCCGGCCGAAGACGCCGAAGCGCTCGCTGGGGCCGGTCGCGTACACGCCCTGGGCCTGAGTGTTGTAGTAATCATCCGGAAGGGTGGCGACGCGGAAATCCGCCGGATCGTCGCCATTCGTATCGGGAATCCGGGTGACCGCCCTGGTCGCTACCCCCGGGAGGAGATAGAGACCGCGCGGACTGCTCGGCGGGTTCGTCGGCGCAACCGCCGCGACCGCGGTAAGGGACCGATCCATTGTCAGAACGGGGTCGGTATTTACGTAGCTCGTCGACAGCAGTGCGGATACGCGACCAAAGCTGTGACCCATGCTCAGGTCCGCGCTGAGGCTCTCGCCGTCACTGTGCGAGGTCTGGCCGTAGTTGAGGCGAGCCTCGATGCCCTCGATGCTGCGGCGTGTGCGGATGTTCACCACGCCTGCGATCGCGTCGGCGCCGTAGATCGCGGATGCGCCATCCTTCAGCACCTCGATGCTGTCGACCAGTCCCATCGGAATGGTGTTGAGATCGACGAAGTCGCGGAAGGTGCGCCCACCTGCCGCATTCACCCAGCGGTGTCCATCGACGAGCACCAGCACGCGGTTGCCGCTGCCCTCGGCGCTGCCGAGATAACGCAGGTTGATCGAGCTGACACCGAATGAGGTGCCTTGCGTGCCGTTCGAATTGAGGCTGACTCCCGCTCCCGGCAGCTCCTGCAACAGTTCACCCACCGACAGCGCTGCGGCGAAAGTGATGTCTTCGGCAGTGAGCGTCGTCAGCGGGCCGACCGATTCGGCGTCCGCGCGTGCGATGCGTGAACCCGTGACCGTGACTTCCTCGATCGCATTGGACGCGACATCCTGGGCGCAAACCGCGAGGGGGAGCAACGCTGCAATGCCCGCGGAGCCGAGGCGCCGCCACGCAAGGTGTGCAGTGGACGATCTCCGGGAAACGAACCGATCGGGTCTCGAGTTGTGATTCGCATGATCTGTCGACATGAGTCGGATGCTCCCCCGGTTTCTGGTCGGAATTCTGGATTCAGCGCCCGCGCCCGCGGCTCGTCGGAGTTTCGATTTCCGCGCCTCACCGTGCACGTGACGCACTCGTCGCGGCAGATGTGAGGTCGTGCAGCACTCGATGCGTTCCGGGGCGCGACCGCGAGCGACCGTAGAGCAAAGCCAGCAGTGCAACAAGATTATTGCGTGTTGCATCGACCTATAAGCATGCTGTATAGCAAAGACGTTTCCGGGAACTGCCAGTACTCTGGCCGCATTCCTGCAATCCGGAAATGAATCGGGGACGCATGTGCTCAGGCGCGGCCGACTGTACGTAGCCACTCTCGCTGCAATCATTGTGTCTGCTGCCTACGCGGGCGAGGTGCCAGCGCCGACGGCGCTCATTCATGCGGGCCATCTTCTCGACCGGCCAGGCTCGCAGCCGCGCTCGAGTGCGACCGTGTTGGTTCGTGATGGCAGGATTGCGGAGGTCCGTGATGGCTTTGTCGATCCGCAGGACTTCCCGGGCGCGCAGGTCATCGATATGCGTGCCTACTTCGTTCTGCCCGGCCTGATCGATTCGCATGTTCACTTCAACGGCACCGAGTCCGGCAAAGGGGCATTGCTGGAACGCCTGAGCAAGGACACCGCGTTCTTCGCTTACCGGGCAGCAACACTGGCCCGCCTCACGCTCGATGCGGGCTTCACGACGGTGCGGGTGCTGGGCAACCCCGCCGGCGTAACGCTCTCGCTCCGCGATGCCATCGCAGCCGGCGCCCTGCCGGGGCCCCGCATCCTCGACGCCGGCAACAGCATCGCCGCGACGGGCGGCTCGGGTGATGTGACGCTTGGCGTGCACTCGGCGCTGGCCGGGCATATGGATCAGGACAACCTGTGCGACGGTACGGAATCGTGCCGGCGTGCGGTGCGCCTGCAAGTCCGTCGCGGCGTCGATCTCATCAAACTCAAGATCACCGGTGGAGTGAACAGCCGGGTCGCGACCGGGCTGGGGCGCCAGATGTTCATCGACGAGGCGCGGGCGGTCGTCGAGACAGCGCACCTGTACGGCAAGAAGGTTGCCGTGCACGCGCATGGCGCTGACGGCATCAATCTCGCGCTCGAGTGCGGCGCCGACTCCATCGAGCACGGAACGTTGCTCGATGACCAGGGCATCGAGTTGATGCTGCGCTCGGGTGCCTTCCTCGTTCCCACCCTTTCGACAGCCACCACCTACGTGGAGCGCCTCGCGAACAACCCCGGGACCTATACGCAAGAGGTACGCGAGAAGATGGAGTGGCGCGCATCCGTTACCGGACAGGCCCTGCGGCAGGCGTACGCCCGCGGCGTGCGCATCGCCTTTGGCACCGACGCAGGCGTCTCGCCGCACGGACGCAATGCGGAGGAATTCGTGCTCATGGTGAAGTACGGCATGACGCCTGGCGACGCCATCAAGGCCGCTACGCTCAATGCCGCAGAGCTCCTCGGTATCGCCGATGAGGTCGGCTCGCTCGAGCCGGGCAAACGCGCCGACCTCGTCGCGGTGCGCGGCAACCCGCTGGAAGACATTGCTGTTCTGCAGCATGTGCCCTTCGTGATGAAGGGCGGCCTGATCTGGAAGCAGTAGCAATCGGCGGTTGCCGGGGGCGAGCCGCCTCGCGTGTGGAGGTGCTGGACTCGGCAACTGTATATTTGTACAGTTCGCGGATGGCAGGCTGGCTCAAAGGACGTGGTGCGGTATCGAACCCGGCTCCACGGTTCGAGCGACTCCATGAACTCGGGGTCGACGACGGCTGGTACACTGAGCCCGCGCCCGACAGCATCGCGACGCTCGTGCAGCCCGAACCGGCGCGCAGCGTCATCAGCCGCAACGATTCGCCCGACATCGGCTTCTCGCAGTCGATCAACCCGTACCGCGGCTGCGAGCATGGCTGCGTGTACTGCCTGGCCGGCGACACCGCGATTACCATGGCAGACGGAAGTGCCAAGCCGCTGGCGTCGCTCGAGCGGGGCGACGAAATCATTGGAACGGTACGACGCGGGCACTACCGCCGGTACGTGGCGACCCGGGTGCTCGCCCATTGGCGCACGGCGAAGCCAGCCTGGCGCGTCACCCTAGCTGACGGAACACGGGTGATCGCAAGTGGCGATCATCGCTTTCTGACCGAGCGCGGCTGGAAGTTCGTGGCCGCCTCGGGCTCGTCGCACGCTCGACTGACATTGAACAACTCACTGCTGGGTTTTGGTCATGTGGCCCAAGTCGACAGATGTGAGACGGAGAGCGCCAAGCGAGGCTACCTCACTGGCGTCATCCGGGGTGACGGGCACCTGAAGGTCTATTCGTACCGCCGGGAAGGGCGAGCTTCAGGAGATCAGCACCGCTTCAGGCTCGCAATGATCGATTCGGAACCTCTGGCCAGAGCGGCGTCGTGGCTCGGCGAATTTGGTGCGCCGACGGCCCGCTACGAATTCGGCACTGCGACAGCGGGACGGCAGGCCATGGGCGCGATCCGTTGCAGCTCGCGCGCCTCGGTTGCCTTGATTACGCATCTCGTCAGGTGGCCGGAAACTGCGGACCGTGACTGGCAGCGAGGCTTTGTCGGTGGAATATTCGACGCCGAGGGCTCGTTCTCCGATGGAATCATCCGTATCGGCAATACCGATCCCCGGATCATCTCGGAGTTGATCACGGCGCTCTGCGCCTTCGGCTTCGACACCGTACTAGAATCGATCCCGCGCAGAGATCGCAAGCCCATGCAGTACGTTCGCCTACGTGGAGGACTCGCACAGAATTTGCGCTTTTTCAGGCTTTTTGACCCCTGCATCGCCCGGAAGCGCAATATCGCCGGTGCCGCCGTGAAGTCGCGCGCCGATCTGCGGGTCGTGGCCATCGAGCCGTTGCCCGGGACCCGCGAACTGTTCGACATCACGACCGGTACTGGCGATTTTCTGGCGAACGGCGTGGTGAGCCATAACTGCTATGCCCGCCCGAGCCACGCTTACATGGGCCTCTCGCCGGGCCTCGATTTCGAAACCCGTCTCTTCTACAAGGCCGGTGCGGCGGCCCGGCTCACCGAAGAACTCTCGCGGCCCCGCTACCAGCCGAAGACGATCATGCTCGGCGCCAACACCGACCCCTATCAGCCGCTCGAGAAGCGCCTGCGCGTGACCCGCTCGATACTGGAAGTCCTGGCAGAATTCCACCACCCAGTCGCGATCGTCACCAAAGGTGCTTTGATCGAACGCGATCTGGACATCCTGGCGGCGCTGGCGAGCGAGCGTCTGGTCAGCGTCATGGTGAGCCTGACGACGCTGGACGTCGACCTGAAGCGGCGCCTCGAACCGCGCGCGGCGTCGCCCGCGGCCCGCCTCGCCGCGATCCGCCATTTGCGCGCCGCAGGCGTGCCGGTCGGCACACTCATCGCGCCGGTCATTCCGGGGCTCACCGACCATGAGCTCGAGCGCCTGCTCGGGGCCGCCGCCGAGGCCGGCGCGCGCTGCGCCGGCTACGTGGTCCTGCGCCTGCCGCACGAGCTGAAGGACATGTTCCGTGACTGGCTCGCGGAACACTATCCGGACCGCGCGCGGCATGTGATGTCCCGGGTGCATTCGATCCGCGGCGGGCGCGACAATGACCCGCAGTTCGGCAGCCGCATGCGTGGGACGGGCGCCGACGCGCAATTGCTCAGGCAGCGCTTCGATGTCGCATTGCGACGACTGGGCCTCGAGCGGCGCATGGGCTTCGAGCTGGACACCACGCGGTTCAGGCGGCCGGACGCGCGCGGTCGCCAGATGCCGCTTGCGCTCTGAAGGCATTTCGTCGCAATGCGGGAACCGCCCGCCGCAGGGCTGGTCAGAACCCGATACCCACCCCATGGCATACTCTGCATACCCATGAAGTCCAGGGCGGCTAAGCTGATAGGTGTCGCGGGGCTCCTCAGCCTCTGCGGGTGCATGCAGGCGCGCGTCGAAGAATCGCGCGAGCTGCCTACCAGGATCAGTGGGGACGAGGGAGTCGTCGTGCTCGCAAAGCCCCAGGTCGAGGGCGCAGGGACCGAGGCGGGATTCATGGACTGTGTGGGCGCCAATCTGGCCGGCGGCACGGGCGGACTGCGGGTGCACGGCAACGACGAATTCGTCGACGCGATGTTCCCCTGGTTCGAGCCGAGCACCGCGCCCTCACGTCCCGAAGCTGTCTCCGCGTTGCTCGCGCACCCGGGCGTCAGCGAGCGCGTCGCCGCGAGCGGCGTGCGTTACATCGTCTGGGTCGATGGCGCGACCCGCCGCACCGACGGCGGCGGCAGCCTGGCCTGTGGTGCCGCCCCCGGTGCAGCAGGCTGTATCGGCTTCGGCTGGTGGGAGAAGGAATCCGATTACGAGGCCACGATCTGGGACCTCCAGCAGGCCAAGTCGGCTGGCAGTGTCGGCACCAACGTGACCGGCACTTCCGCGATCGTCGGCGCGGTGATTCCGCTGCCGTTCATAGCGCGCGTGCAGGGTACGGCGTGCAATCGCCTGGCCACGCAGCTGCGCAGTTTCTTCGCCGGTGACGGCCTGGCAGAGCCGGTCGGCACCGACGACGCGAGGTGAGTCATGCGCCTGTCACAGGGATGGATACCGGTACTTGTCGCGGCGCTGCTGCTGGGCGGCTGCGCGACCCAGCAGAGCGGCGGCTCATCCGGCGGTGGCTCGTCCGGCGGCGGCTCGTCCGACGGCGGCTCGTCGGGTAGCAGCATGCCGTCGGGCGGTGGCTCGACAGGCAGCGGTATGCCGTCGGGCGACGGCTCGACGGGTGGTGGGATGTCGATGCCATCGGGCGGAGTTCCGGACACCGGTCAGCCGGGCACCCCGGGCACCGCGGGTGACGCGGCCGGGCAGCCGGACGGCTCCGGCGAGCAGGAGGGCGCCACCGGCGCAGCTGGCAGCGAAGGCGCGGCGGGCACTGGTCCCGAGCTGCCCTCGGGCACCGCGCAGACTCCGGAGGAACGGCGCGCCGCCGTGGATCGCCGGCTCGATGATTCACTCGGCACCTTCGACGAGCGCATCCGCAAGGAACAGGAAGGTGTCGCCAAGGAGCGCGAAAGCAATGCCGCGAGCGGTGCGGGCGCCGGCGTGCTCGTCGCGCAAACGGGCAGCGAGTCGGGCGGGCGTCCGGGTGACCTCAAGTCCGACCGCGATTCGGCTTCAACCCAGGGCGGCAGCCAGGGCAGCCAGGGCGGCCAGGCAGGCGCGGGCTCAGAGGGTCCCGCGCGTACCAGCGCCGGTACCGGTGGCAGCGGCAAGGCGGCGGTCGAACGTGCAGACGGCAGTGACGACGACATCGTCGCGCGCCGTCTGCGTCGCGCAGCCGAGCAGGAAACCGATCCGGAGCTGAAGGAAAAGCTCTGGAAGGAATACGACGAGTACAAGCGGAGCGTGCGGGGCGGATGAGCGGTTCGATGCACGACGTAGTGCGGCTGTTGCGTCAGGCCGGCGCCCTGGCGCTGCTTGCCGCGCTCGCGGCCTGCGTGACGCAGGAGACGCGACCGCTGCCGAAGCTCAATCCGGTCCAGGCGACCGAGCAGATCCCGGAGGCCGAACTGCTCGACGTCGGCATTCGCGCTTTCGATGCCAACATCCCCGAGCAGTACAAGGACGACGAGGAAGAGCTTGCCAGGCGACGCATCTTCCCGGAGGTGCGCCAGGCCGAGTCCGCTTATCTGCCCGGACTGCTGCGTGCCACGCTCGAGGGATCGGGCCAGTGGGGTGCGGTCCGCGTCGTGCCGCCGAATGCGACGGTCGACGTGGTGGTCGACGGCAGGATCATCGGTTCCACGGGCGCGCGGCTCGCGCTCGTTGTCACCGTGACCGATTCCATGGGTCGGGTGTGGATCAAGGACAAGGCGTACGAGGGCGAGGCGGACCTCGGTTCGTACAAGACCGACGCCGCGCTGCAGGCGCGAGACCCTTTCCAGAACGTCTACTCGCAGATCGCCAACGACATGCTCGCCGCGCGGGCTGCGCTCACGTCCGCCGACCTGCGCGAGATCCGGCGCGTCACCGAACTGCGGTTTGCCGGCGAATTCGCGCCTCAGGCCGTCCAGGGCTACCTCTCGACCGACAAGCAGGGCATCTCGCGCGTTGCGCGCCTGCCGGCCGAGGGTGACCCGCTGATGGAACGCATCGACCGCATACGCGAGCGCGACCTGTCGGTCATCGATACCTTCGACGGCTACCACGCCAGCTTCACCGACAAGGTCGAGAGCACCTACGGCAACTTCCGGCGCGTCAGCCAGGAAGAGATCGAAAAGGAAGACCGCGCGCGTGCCTCGGCGCGCACCCGGACCGTGCTCGGCGCCGCGGCGGTGCTCGCGAGCGTACTCATCCCGGACCAGTGCTCGGGGGGCGACTACACCTGCCGCAACGTGCAGAGCGCCGCGCGGACAGCCGGTGCGGTCGGCGGCGTTGCGGGCGTGATGTCGGGCATCAAGAAATATTCCGAGGCGAAGGTGCATGCCGAGGCATTGAAGGAACTCGCGGATACCTTCCGCGCCGAGGCCGCGCCGCTCGTCGTCGAAGTCGAGGGCCGCACGCTGAAGCTGACCGGCACCGCCGAAGAGCAGTACCGCGAGTGGCGCGCATTGCTGCACCAGATCTACCTCGAGGAAACCGGCGGTGTCGTCGCCGGGGCGCCGCCGCAGGATAGTCCCGCCGTCACGCCCAGCGAGTGAGTACGTGTCCACCCAATACGAACCTGGTTCGCGGCGATCGCCTGTGCGGCCGGTTCACGCTGATGGCCAAGATCGGCGTCGGCGGCCATTCGGAGGTCTGGCGCGCGCGTGATCTCGTGCGGCGCGAGGATCTCGCGCTGAAGGTCATGAAGCGCATTGCGGCCGCGCCGGCCGATGCCTGGGCGCTGCTGCAGCACGAGTACGCGGTCACCCGCGAACTGGGCCATCCCGGGATCCTCAGGGTCTACGAACCGCTGGATTGCGACGGCACGCTGGTGCTGCCGATGGCGCTCGCGCCGGGCGGCGATCTCGGCGCGCTGCGCGGCGAGCCCTATACGCGCATCGTGCCGGCGCTGATCGGGATCGCGCAGGCGCTCGAGCACGCCCACGGTCGCGGTGTCGTGCATCGCGACCTGAAGCCGGGCAACGTGCTGCTCGACGCCGAGGGGCACACGCTGATCGCCGATTTCGGTGTTGCGTCGTTCTCGGGCGGCAGTCCGTTCGCGGACCATGGCTCGCCGTTCAGCGCGAGCCCGCAGGCGCTGCGTGGCGAGCCGCCCACGCCTTCCGACGACATCTACGGCCTCGGCACGCTCGCCTATGAACTGCTGAGCGGCTATCCGCCGTTCTACCCGCGCTTCGAGACGCGGCGCGTGCTCGAGGAGCCGGTCGCCGACCTTCGGCCCATACAACCCGCGCCGCCGCGCCTGGTCGCGCTCGTGATGCGCATGCTGGCGAAGAGCCGCGAGGCGCGCCCGGAGTCGATGCGCGCGGTGATCGATGAACTGCACGCGTCGCTGCACGACACAGTGACGATCGAGACCGAAGCGCTTGCCGGGTCCGGCAACGGCACCGAAGTCATCGCCGCGTCGAATCCGACAACGCCGATCGCGGGCTCGCCGGGTGATGCGTCCGGCGACGACCGTACGATGGCGATCGAGTTGCCCGAGCCGATGCGCGCGCTGGCCTTGCCCACGTCCGGATCGGCGGACGAGATCGTCGCCGCGCCGCACGATGCCCCGGCACTGATCGAGATCGAACCCGCAGCTGCGCCAAGGGAGCGACGAATCGGCACCTGGCTCGCACTCGCGGCCGTGGCTGCGGCGATCGTGCTCGTGTTCTTCGTGATGCCGCGACTCGCGCCGCGTACTGCTGCGCCATCGGCGGGCGTCGATGCACAGGATGCACCCGCCGAAGCCCTGGATCCGGCCACACCCGCCGCGGATCCCGTCGAGGCGCTCGCGACGCTGCGCGCGGGCATCACGAAGCGGCTGGCTGCCGTCGAGACGCGCGCGGCCGCGGTGTGGGGCGGCGATGATTTCGCAGCGGCGAAGCAGGCCGCGGAGCATGCCGGCGTGCTTGCCGACGATGGTGAGATCGACGCCGCCGTCACGGAGTTCACGGCGCTGGGCAAGCGCCTGGCCGATATCGAGGCGCGCGCCCCGGACGCGCTCGCCGCAGAGCTGGGTCGCGGCGATGCGGCGCTCGAGGCCGGTGAACCGGCACGTGCGCGCAACGCCTTCGAACTCGCGCAGCGCATCGATCCGCAGAATGCCCGCGCCGCCGCCGGCCTCGCGCGCGCCCAGGCGCTGGAGATCGCGATGCCGCTGCTTGCCCAGGCCGCCAACGCGGCAGCGTCCGCGCGCCACGCCGAAGCGGCCGAACTCTACCAGCAGGCGCTCGCAGCGGATCCCGCCAACACGCAGGCGCGCGAGGGACTGGCCGCTGCGCGCGCGGCGGTTGGTGCCGGCGAGTACGCGCGTACGCTGGCAAGCGGCTTCAGTGCCCTGCAGGCGGGCGATCTCGGCCGCGCGCGCAGCGAGTTCGAACGCGCGCGCGCCATGCAGCCGTCGGCGAGTGCTCCGCAGCAGGGCCTCGAGCAGGTGGCGGCCGCCGAGCAGGCGCGCGCCGGAGACGAGGCGCGCAGGCGCGCGGCGTCGCTCGAGGCGTCCGAACGCTGGGGCGAGGCACTGGCGATCTACGAGGAGGTGCTCGCGCGCGATCCGGCGCTGCAGTTCGCGCAGGCAGGCCGCGATCGGGCCGCGCCGCGGGCCGAGCTCGCGCGACGCCTGCAGCTGATCATCGACAATCCCGACCGGCTCGCGGCCGACGCCGTGCGCAGGGAGACCGAGGAGCTGCTCGAGCTTGCGCGCGCCATCGAGCCCGGCGGCCCCGTGATCCGCTCGCAGGTGAGCCGCATCGAACTGCTGCTGCCGGCCTACGACCAGGTCGTGCGCGTCGCGCTCGAGTCGGACAACGCCACCGAGGTCACCATCCAGCGCGTCGGCGCCTTCGGCACTTTCCTGCGGCGCGAGATCGAGCTCAAGCCGGGCCGCTACGTCGTCACCGGCAGGCGCGATGGCTACCGCGATATCCGCCGCGAGATCACGGTCGCCCCGGGCACCACCACACAGACCATCGCCGTGAGTTGCATCGAGCCGATCTGATGGAAACCGAGCGCATATCAGTCACCGAGCCACTCGGGCAGCGCGAACTTGCCGCGCCGCTGTCGATCGGTGCCGCGGGCTCGGACATCGTCGTCCCGGGTACCGACGCGACTCCCGCGCTGGTGCTCGATGTCGACGAGGGGCTGTGGCGCGTCACACCGGCGCAGGACGCGGGTGCGCGGCTGAACGGCGAGCGCCTGCGCGAGGCGCGCGACCTGCGCGCCGGCGACGTGATCACGCTGGCCGATGCGCAGGTCATCGTGCGTGCCACCGCGCCGTGCGCCATCGAGGTGCTGCACCTCGCCGGCAACGATACGGTCGCGCCGCTCGTGGTCGCCGAGGAGCGCGACGGCGCGCTCGATGACGAAGACATCGAGATCGGCGCCGTCGCACGCGAGGTGCTGGCTCTCGATGACGAGGCGCCGCGCGCCGCGGGCGGACGCATCGCCCGCCGCGTCGCCATCGCAGCTGCGCTCGCCGTGGTCGCCGCGGTGTTCGCGCTGTTTGCCAGCGTGCAGCGTGTGCCGCTCGTGCTCGATCCGGTGCACGCGCGTGTCGGCGCCACCGACACATTGATCGACTGGCACTCGGGCGCGACGCTCTTCGTGCTGCCGGGCAAGCACCAGCTGCGTGCGAGCGCGCCCGGTTATGTGGCTGTCGAGCGGGAGGTGACCGTGACCCGCGAGGGTGCGGTGCCCGTGCGCCTGCGGCTCGCGAAGGAACCGGGCGTGCTCGTCATCGACACCGGTGGCGTGATGGCGAGTGTCGCCGTCGATGGCGCCGAGATCGGCCGCGTGCCGGGCGAAGTGCGGGTCGCAGCGGGCAATCGCACGCTGACCCTGTGTGCGGAGCGTTATCTCGACGCCGTCGTCGAGGTCGAAGTCGAGGGCCTCGGCGTGCGCCAGGACCTGACGGTCGCGATGCAGCCGTCCTGGGGCACGCTCGCGCTCACGGTGAACACGCCGGGCGCGATGCTGGCGATCGACGGGGCCGCGCCCGCTGCCGTCGAACCGCGGATCGAACTGCCGGCCGGCGTGCACCAGCTGGCGATTTCCGCCGCGGGCGCGAAATCCTGGCAGAGCGCGATCGTGATCAAGGCCGGCGAGACGACGACGATCGGCCCGATCGACCTGGGTGCGCCCGATGCACGCCTGGTCGTGCGCTCCGTGCCCTCGGGCGCCGATGTCTCGCTCGATGGCGTCTATCGTGGCCGCACGCCGCTCGACATCGCCGTGGCGCCCGGCAGCATGCACGATGTGCTGGTCGCGCGAACCGGCCACGCGCCGTGGTCACGCAGTTTCAGCGCCGCGTCGGGCGAGCGAACGGTGCTCGACGCGCGACTCGAGCCGGTATACGTCTCGCTGACCGTGCGCGGCGAACCGGCCGATGCCGAAGTGCTGATCGACGGCGTGTCGAGGGGCCGCACGCCGCTGACGCTCGATGTGCTCGCCGGCGAGCATGCGATCGAGGTGCGCAAGGTGCCGCTCGCCTCGCACGAGTCGAGGATCACGCTCGCACCGGGACTCGCGCGCACCATCGAATACCAGCTGACCGCGGCGGGACGACCCTCGAGCGCGCTCGCCGCCGGCACGCAGCTCGGCACCAGGGTCGGCTACGTGCTGCGCCTCGTGCAGCCGGCGACATTCCAGGTTGGCAGCGAGCGGCGCGAGCAGGGCCGGCGGCCGAACGAGACGCGCCGGCAGGTCACGCTGACGCGCGCCTACTACATCGGGGCGACCGAGGTGACCAATGCGCAGTTCCGGCGCTTCCGGCCCGAGCACGCCTCGGGCCATGTCAACAACACCAGCCTCGATCTCGACGCGCAACCGGTCGTCAAGGTGACGTGGGAAGATGCCGTGCAGTTCTGCAACTGGCTCTCGGAACAGGAAGGGCTCACGCCCGCTTACGAAAGCAGGGACGGCAAGTGGCAACTCAAGACCCCGGTGTCGAACGGCTTCCGGCTGCCGACCGAGGTGGAATGGGAGTACGCCGCGCGTTACGCCGGCGCCGGGGCGCTGCAGCGCTACTCCTGGGGCAATGCGCTGCCGGTCGCTCCCGCGAACGGCAACTACGCGGGCGCGGAAGCGATCGGCACCATGAGCCCGATCCTCGAGACCTACCGCGACGATTTCCCGGTCGCCGCGCCGGTCGGGAAATTCGGCGCCAACCGGCTCGGGCTGTACGATCTGTCGGGCAACGTGAGCGAATGGGTGCACGATTACTACGTCTCGCTGCCGGAAGGCGCGGCACAGACCGACCCGTTCGGCCCCGCGCAGGGAACCCGGCACGCGGTTCGCGGCTCGAACTGGCGTACGGCCACGGTGGCCGACCTGAGGCTTGCCTGGCGCGACGGCGCCGAGGGCTCGAGCCAGGTGATCGGGTTCCGCGTGGCACGCTACGCCGACCCCTGAGACCCACGAGCACGGGGATATGCCCATGAGAAACATCTGGCGCCAGATCTGGATCATCAGCTTCGCATCGCTCGCACTCTGGGCCGCGGTGCTCGCCATCGCGTACCGGCTGCCGTCCGCGGTCGCGCAGTCGACCGAGGAACCTGCGCCTTCCGCCGAGCCGGCACCGGCTGGCGAGGCGCCACCCGATGAGGCGGGCATGATCGACGAGGGTCCGCAGATCGGCGCGCCTGTCACCGAACGCGAGGAAGTGCCGCCGGAGCTGCGCCAGTCCGCCGACAACAACATCAGTTTTCCCGTCGACATCTGACACTGAAAGCCACGCATGCCCATCCAGCGCAGATACCCCAGCGAATTCGTCTTCAGCCTGTTCGCACTCGCGATCACGATCGTGATCGTGCACGGCGTCTACGTGCTTGACATCAGGCCGAAGGCGCAGGCGATCCTCGAGGAGCAGCGTGCCGGCATGCTGAAGGATCCGAACTACATCGCCGAACGTTCCTTCTACGTGCTGATCAAGGATTACGAGCAGGAGAGCGAGATCATCCTGTTCATCTGGGCGCTGGCGATCATGGGCTACAAGGCGCGGCACCAGAAGCGCGAGCGTGAGACGCTCGAGGGCGATCCTCTCAAGCTGCCCGAGGGCATGAAGATCCTGCCCGAGGACTCGCGCGAGTACACCCGCCAGCTCGAGGCGCTGCCGTCCGAAAAGCGCCAGTTGCTGCTGCCGCGAGCGCTGCTCGCCGCGCTCGCGCGCTTCGGTGCCACGCGCAGCGTGCAGGACGTGTCGAACGTCGCGCACGGCACCTGCCAGTCGGAAGCCGAGCGGCTCGATTCGGAGATGTCGATGCTGCGCTACATCGCCTGGGCGATTCCGGCCATCGGCTTCATCGGTACCGTGCGCGGTATCGGCGATGCGCTGTCACAGGCGCACAAGGCGGTCGGCGGCGACATCTCGGGTGTCACCGAGGGCCTCGGCGTCGCGTTCAATTCGACGTTGATCGCCCTGCTGCTGTCGATCTTCCTGATGTTCCTGCTGCACCAGCTGCAGCTCGCCCAGGAGCGGCTGGTGCTCGACGCCGAGACCTATCTCGATACACGGCTCATACGCAACATGCAGGCGAGGTGACGGAGGCATGACGACGCTCGGCGTGTCGATCCACGATGGCGCTCTGGCGCTGGCGCTGGACGGACGCGTGCTGTCGGTCGCGCCCGCGATCGTGCGGCGTGCGGGTGGTGCCGCGCCCGCCGGCACGCCCGCGCTCGATTTCCTGCGCAGTCGTCCTGCCGAGGCCTCGGCGCGGCACTGGAGCGACATCGCCGCGGAAGGAGCCGCCGCGCGCGCCGCGTTGCCGATCGCGCTGGCGGAACTGCGCGAGCGCCTGCGCGAGGCCTGCGCAGTGGACGGCGCCGCCGCGGGCTGCGATGCGGCCTGGTTCGCGGTCGGCGCGGCCTTCCCGCCGAGCGCATTGTCGGGCGTGCTCGGCGCGGCGCGCGCCGTGCCGCTGCCGTTGCGCGGCTTCGTCGATGCGGCGGTCGCGAGCGTCGCGCCGCTCGGGCTCACGCGTCCCGCGATCGTGCTGGAAGTGGGGCTCTTCCACGTCGCCGCCACGGCGGTGGAGTGCGGGCCCACGGTGCGTCGGCGCCGCTCCATGGTGAGCCGCGGCGGCGGCCTGCTCGACATCTACCAGTCCTGGCTCGACGTGGTGAGCGCCGCGATGGTGCTGCGCACGCGCTTCGATCCGCTGCACGACGCGGCTATCGAGCAGCGCCTGTTCAGCGAGCTGCCGGCACTCGCGGCCCAGGCGGAGGAGAGCGGTGTGGCCACCGTCACGCTCGAGGGGCCCGGCGGGGAGCCGCACGCCGTCGAGATCGCCCGCGATCAGTTGGCGGCAGCGGCCGCGCCGCGTTACCGCGAACTCGAACGCTGCCTGCACGAGTTGCGCCGCGCGGGCGCGCCGGTCGCACTCGTGGTGCCCGCGGCGCTGCTGCGGCTCGCCGGCCTGCGCGAGCGTTTCGAGAGCCTGCCGGATTGTGAACTCGTCATCGTCCCTGACGGCTGGGCGGGCGCGGTCGCTTCGATGTTGCCGGTGCCGGCCGAGGGTGCCGATGCGCCGGTACGCCTGCTGCGCCGTCTCGATGCGCTCGAGGCCGCGCCTGCCGGCGAAGCGCCGCGACGCGAGCGCCTCGCCACCCGCGGCGGGGCGGTCGATCCGACCCATGTGCTGCATGCCGGGCGCGCCCTTGCGCCCGATGACCGCGGCATCAGCGTCGGCCGTGACGGTAACGACGTCGTCATCAGCGTGTCGTCCGGCGCCGCGGGCGTGTCGCGGCGCCATTGCACGTTCCTGCGTGGCGATGACGGCGTCATGCTCATCGACCACAGCCGCCATGGTACGTGGGTGAACGACGAGCGGGTCGCGGGGCGCGCGCGGCTGCGCGCCGGTGACGAGGTACGCATCGGCGAGCCCGGCATCGTGTTCGCGCTGATCGCGGTGGGAGCCGAAAGTGCGCAAGCGTCGGCAGACTGAGGTCTTCAGCCTCTCGTTCCTCGACTGCATCTGCTGCGGTTTCGGCGCGGTCGTGCTCTTCTACACCGTCGTCAGTGCGCAATCCGGCGTAGAGCGCATACGCAAGACCGAGGATCTCGCCGCCGAAGTCCGCAAGCTGGAAGACGAGGTGCTCGAGGGCACGCGCAACCTCGTCGTGCTGCGCAATACGCTCGAGAAGACGAGCAGCGAGACCGCGAGCGCTGCGTCGCGCGCCACGCGGCTGATCGAGGAGCTGAAGCAGGCGCGCGACCAGGGCCCGATCATCGACAACACCACCCTCGCGCAGCGCGAGCACATCGAGAAGCTCAAGGCCGACCTGCGCTCCCTCGAGGAGAGCACGCGCCGGCTCGAGGCCGCGAGCAAGGACGTCGCTCCCCCGGGCGATGCGGTGAAGGTGACGCGCGGCGCCGACCGCCGCTACATCACCGGGCTGCGGCTGCACGGCAAGCATGTGCTGGTGCTGCTCGATTCGTCGGCGAGCATGCTCGACGAGGACATCGTCAACGTGATCCGCCTGCGCAATACCGGCGATGCGACGCGCCGTGCGGCCGCCAAATGGCGTCGCGGCGTCGCCACGGTGAGCTGGCTCGCGGGCCAGATTCCCCCCGGCAGCTCCTACCAGGTCTATCGCTTCGATACCAAACCGGAGCCGGTGCTCGCCGATACCGCCGGCAACTGGCTGAAGGGTGGCGACCAGGCTACGGGCGACCGCCTGCTCGAGGCGCTGGACGAGGTCGTGCCGCAGAACGGCACCAGCCTCGTGAACGCCTTTCGGGCGATCCGCCAGCTCTCGCCGGCGCCCGACCAGGTCATCCTGATTACGGATGGCCTGCCGACCCAGGGCGCGTCGCCACCGGCCGTCCGCCGCTACATCGACGCCGGCGGGCGCGCACGCCTGTTCGAGGACGCGATCAAGGCGCTGCCGCCGCGCACACCGATCGATGTCGTGCTGTTGCCGATGCGTGGCGACAATCCGGCGGCGCATGCCTTCTGGAGGCTCGCCCGCAACAGCGGCGGCGCCTACCTGATGCCCTCGAAGGACTGGCCGTGAGGGCGCCGCGATGAAGCTGCAGCGGCGTGACACCGAGGTCTTCAGCCTCTCCTTCCTCGACTGCATCTGCTGCGGTTTCGGCGCCATCATCCTGCTGCTGGTGCTGTCGGAGTTCGGCGAGCCGATCGTGATCGAGAAGAGCCGCGAGCAGCTCGACAGCCAGGTGCTCGCGCTGCAGCAGGAATTGAACGTGATCCGCGGCGAGACCGAGGTGCTGAACCGGGAGATGCAGGCGCGCGTCGACGAGTTGCGCAAGGAGAGGCTGAGGCTGGCGCGCGTGAGCGGCGAAGTCTCCTCGATCCGGGGCCAGTACGAGGCGAGCCGCAAGGAAGCCGCGGTCACGAACATCATCGAGGGCGAGCTCGTCCAGGCCTACGAATCGCTGAGCGAGGAGCTGAAGCGGCTGCAGAAGGTCTCGCGGCGGCGCCCGCCGACCGAGGCCGTCGGCGGCATCCCGATCGACAGCGAGTGGATCATCTTCGTGATCGACACCTCGGGCAGCATGCTGTCGATGCACTGGGAGGGCGCTCAGCAGGTGTTGAAGGAAATCCTCGACATCTACCCGCGGGTGCGCGGACTGCAGGTGCTCGATGACGAGGGCAAGCCGATGTTTGCCGGCACCCGCGGACAATGGCTGCAGGACAATCCCCAGCAGCGCACGCGCATCATCGACAAGATGCGCGGCTGGCGGGCATTCTCGGACTCCGACCCGGTGCAGGGCATCCAGGAGGCGGTGGCCACCTACTGGGCTGCCGACAAGCGGATCAGCGTGTATGTGATCGGCGACGAGTTCACCGGCGACTCGATCCAGCGCGCGCTCGATGCCGTCGACAAGGCCAATCCGCCCGATGCCAACGGCCGGCGGCGCGTGCGCATCCACGCGATCGGGTTTCCGGAGGCCCGCGGCATGCCGGCGTTTACAAGTATCCGCTTTGCTGCCTTAATGAGGGCGATGTGCGACCGCAATGGCGGTACGTTCGTGCCGGTGACGAACGAAAAGTCCTGCGCGCGCTATATCGAGGTCTTCGGTACACGCCAATGCATCAGCGAAGGCTAGCGAAGGTAATCGGCCCGTTACTTGTCCGGCTGGCGGTCGGCGCCGGGGCACTGCTGCTCGCCGGTTGCGGCAGCGTCGAGATTGCACCCGAACCGGTCATCCCGCGGCCGCTCGTCCGGCCGATCGCGGCCACCACGGCCGTGGTGCTGGGCGGGGAGCAGCGTAACTTCAAGCACACCGAGACCCGCGCCGGCGTCGACTGGCTGGTCGCCCTGGGCGCCGGGCACAAACGGCTGGCCGAAGAGGTCTTCGGTGCGCTCTTCCCCGGCTGCGTATTCGTGGACGAACTCGAGGAAGCGCGGGGCATTGCCGGCCTCGACGCGGTGTTCGAGCCGCGCATGCTGCAGTATTCGTTCGCGACCGCCAACGAAACCGGTGCCGGTTACTACGCGGTGACCATCAACTACCGCATCAACATCTACGGGCCGGACCTGAAACTCGTCGATTCGTACACGCTCACGGGCTACGGCAACGACCGCGACAAGGCGCTCTCGAGCAGCGAGCCGCTCGCCGGCGCCACGCGCGCGGCCATGCGCGATGCGGCGGCGAAGTTCCTCGTGCAGTTTCCGCAGCAGCCCCTGGCCCAGCGGCTCGCCAGCGGCGAACCGCTGGTCGCGCCGGGGGACGCCGCTCCCGGCGAGGAGATCAACCGGGCCGACGCGGCACGCCAGATCGAGGCCGTGCCAGTGCTCGCGCCGAAGAACGAGCCGGTCTCGCCGCCCGTGGATTCGCAGCCGAAGGTCGTGCAGTTGCCCTAGCGAGGCGCCAGTCAGCCCGTATCGTCCGCCACCTGGGGCCGGCGCTTCAGCATGCGCTCGACCAGTGACACCTCCGGCGTGTCGACCGGCTCACCGTTGACGAGGCGAGGCGCATACACGGCCTTGCGCACCGCGTACGCAACGCTGTCGTGCATCGATTGCGGGGCAACGCTCGGCACGGTGGCGATGTCGGCCGTGCCACCGTCGGCCTTCACGGTGAACTTCGCCTCGATCACGAATTCCTCGTAGTCGTTGACGTCGCCGCCCTTGAAGCGCGCGATGGACGCCGAGGGTGGCCGGTAGCGCAGCTGCCGGGGGGCATCGACGAGGGCTGTCGTGCCCGCTTCCTCGAGGGCCTGCCAGGCTTCGCGGTAGGCAAGCAGCGCACCGCGGATGTTGCCGCCGATCAGCTGCCAGTCGGCGAGGTCGACCAGGGTTTCGCCGCGCAGCGCGGGATCCGGCGGCTCGGCCTTGTCGATCGCCGCAAGCGCCAGCTGCAGCGAACGCTCGCCTTCGGGATTGAGGCGGGACGGCGACTGGCTGGCGCCGGGACCCGAGCTGAACTGAAGCGGGTCGTTGACCGCCGACTGCTCGACCGGTTCGGCACCGAAAAGGTACTCGAGGCGGTAGGCGCGCGCGAGCCCGCGCAGCGGCATCACGGTGGCGATACTGCCCCGCCCCGAGGACGCCTCGGCAATGCGCAGCGCGCGATAGTGATGCGCGCGCGCGGTCGTATAGCGCCCCACGTACTCGTACCAGCGGGCCAGGTAGTCGTACGCGGGCAGCATGCGCGGATCGTCCCTGCCGTAAGCCGTCTCCGCGATGCGGAAGGCGTACAGGTGCTCCCGCTCGGCCTCGGTCAGCCTGTTGTCCTGAACATAGGCGTCGATCAGCGTGAACAGGTATTCGAGCTGCTCGAGGTTGTACAGGCCGTCGATGTTGCGCGACAGGTCGATCGCTGCCTGCAGGGCGGTCGTGGCGGCAGCAGGCTGGTCGCTGCGCGCGTAGGTCATGCCGAGGCCCTGCAGCGGCCGCAGCAGCGCCCGGTCGGTCGCGGTCGCGTTGGCCTTGGATCGCACGATCTCGAGCGCGCGCCGGTAGGACGCCTCGGCGGCCGAGAACTGGTTGAGGCGCAGCTGTGTCGTGCCGAGATTGGTGAGCGGTGCGGCGAGCGCGCGGTCATCCGCTCCGTACTGCTCGCGGGTCGCGGCGACCAGTTGCTCGGCGAGCGGCAGGGCCTCTTCGTAGCGTCCCGCGTCGAACAGAGTGCGAAACTGCTGATAGATGGCCGTGCGCTCGGCGTCGGTGACGGCACCTGCCCGGGGCGCGAGCGCAGCTCCGCAGGCGACGATCAACAGCGCCGCGAGTGCCGATTTTCCTCGCATTCGATGCTCCAGCTGCTACCCGCAAGATATCATTCCTGCAGGCGGGGGACATACCATGAACGCTGTGCACAAGACCGCCATGGTCGCCGGGGCGAGCGGTCTCGTCGGTGAACGGCTGATTTCGGTGCTTTGCGAGTCGGGCGACTATGCGCGCGTGTACGCCGTCACGCGCCGCCCGCTGGCACGTGACCACGCGCGGCTCGCCAATCGCATCGTGCGCTTCGAGCAGCTCGAGGCGCAGCTGCGCGGCATCACCTGCACCGACGCCTACTGTTGCCTCGGGACCACGCTCAAGGCCGCGGGCTCCGAGGCCGCGTTCCGGCACGTCGACTTCGACCTGGTGCTCGCCTTCGCGCGCGCCGCCAAGGCTGCGGGGGCGCAGCGCTTCGTGCTGGTGTCCGCCGCGGGTGCCGATCGCGGCAGCCGCTCGTTCTATCTGCGGGTGAAGGCGGAGGCGGAAGCGGCCGTCATGGCGATCGGGTTCGCCGCGCTCGATATCATGCAGCCGGGACTGCTGCTCGGTTCGCGGCGCGGGCTGCGGCCGCTCGAGCTGCTGGCCCAGTGGACGCTGCCGGCAATCGCACCGCTGATGATCGGCCCGCTGCAGCCGCTGCGCCCGGTGAGCGCGACGACCCTCGCGGAGGCCATGCTGGGCGCCGCCCGCTCCGGGCGACGCGGTGTCATGCGTTTCACCTGGCGCGCGATCACGACGCTTGCCGCGGGGCAGGCGTCGCGTCGCGCCGGCTGATTACTTCTTCTTCGCTACCTTGCGCCTGGCGACCGGGCGCTTGGCGACCTTCTTCTTGGCAGCCGTCTTCTTGGTGGCCTTCTTCTTCGCCTTGCGCTTCGGCAACTCGCTGGCAGCGGTGCTGCGCAGGTCCGCTGCGTGCGCGCGCTTGTAGCTCTGGATGTCCTTGAACTTGCCGCTCTTGTCGCGCACCGCGTAAAGCTTGGTGCCCTTGCTGCTGCGATGTGTCGTGCGTTTACGTTTCGCCATGAGACCTCTCTCCCGAGTGTATCTGGAAACGCGGCAACGCTAATACGCTGGACCGCGCAGCGTCAACGCTCGACGATGCGCGCGACCGGGGTCGAGTGCAGCACGCGACCCGCGTGTACGAGGAATCCGCCGACCACGGCGAGCAGTCCGCTCGGCACTCCGGCCAGTGTCGCGAGGCCGACCGCGGCAGCCGCAGTCGAGGCGAGCAGCGACACGCCGCCGCCTGCTGCCAGCCACAGCATGCCGGTGATCATGAACGCGCGCTCGAGGAAGATCAGCGCGTCTCCCCAGCGCAGCGCCGGCGGCAGCACCAGGTGCAGCGCGAAAGCGAGCGTGACGATTGCCGCGGTGATGCGGAATGCGCGCGCGCGCGTCACGCCCCGCAGTGTCACCGCCAGCGGCAGTGCGATGGCGAGACCGAGGCATTCATCGAGTGTGAGCCACTGGCCGACGAAGACGACGCGGGCGGCGAGCGAGAGGGCCGCGACGGTGAGGAAGATGCGCATGACGCTGTCCGGCACGACCAGGCGACGCACGGCCGAGGCGACCACCAGATAGCCCGCGCAACTGGTGAGAATCGCGATGAAGTCGTAGTCGAGGTCGCGCAGTGGCTGCATGCCCGCCCAGGCGTGGCCCTGGTTGAGCCGTGGCATGAACGGTACCGCGTGCATTGCGAACCACAGCGCCAGCAGCACCAGTGCGATCGGTTCGGGGCGTGCATGGCGCAGGGCGATCGCCCCGATGGGCCAGGGGCGCGAACGCAGCAGGGCGCCGGCGATGGCGCCCAACGCGCCGCCGCTGCTGTTCATCGCGACGTCGACCAGATTGGGTACGCGTGAGCGCGTCACGTGCTGCAGTACTTCGATCGTGACGGACAGCGCGCCCGCGAGCGCCACGGCACAGGCGAAGGCGAGCGGCGCGCGCCAGCGCACTGGCGCGAGGTAGGCGAGCAGTGCGCCGACGGGCAGGTAGGACAGCAGGTTGCCGGCCCGGTCGGCGCGCGCCGAATAGCCCCACGGCAGGAGCTGGCCCGGCCCGCCGCCCCACGCCGCGATGAGCCGGCCGACGTCGAAGCGAAACGGAAAGAACGACGCGTAGAAGATGAGCACCAGCGTCAGTGCCAGTAACCACGCGGCACGGCGTCTCGACTGGGTGCGCTGGAAGGAGACATAGGTCACGGCGGCAAGCATAGCGTGATGCAATTCACATCTGCGCGCTTTGCTCTGGCGCACGGGTTGGCGGATCGGTGACACGTGCCACACCGGCCGGGTGCCGTCTTTCGTTAAATTGCCGGTCATGGACCCACTCCGTGCGTGCCTCGGCACCCGCATGGGACGCCGCATCGCCGTCACCGTTGCGGTTGCCGTGCTGGCGCCGACCCTGCTCGCGGCATTCGTGCTGTTGCTGCATTCGGCGCGCACGATGGACGCGGCGGCGGCGCGCGCCCTGACGATCGACGCGCAGGCGTTCGCCGCCGAGTTCGGCGCACGCCTCGACGGCGGGCGGGCAGCCGCGAATCGTCACGATGCGGCCGTCAGCTTCGCCGCCGAGAGTGCCGCGCGACTGCCGGCCGACGCCGTCGCGACGCCGATCGGCACCGAACGACGCATTGCGCTGCTCGACGGCGCGGGTCGGCTGCTCTTCAGCACCGCGCCGCTGCCGACCGACGTCGTCGATCTGCTCGCCAACTACAGTCGTGCACCGGCCGCCACGCGCGGGGCGCTGCCGCTCGCATGGCAGGCCGCCGGAGTCGAGTGGCAGGGCGGTGCCGCGCGCCTCGAGCCGCGCGAGCCCGGCGGAACATCCTGGTCCGTGGTGGTCTTCAAGCCGCGGTCCGCATGGAGTGCCGCCGTTGCGCCGCTCGGCGGCGAGCTGGCAGCGCTCGCCCTGTTCGCGCTGGCGTCGATGGTCATCGGCACGCTCACGCTGGTGCGCCGCTACGTGCCGATCACGATGCGCTTCGCTGCCGCGCAGGGGGAGGGCGGCGTGGGCATCGCGCCCGGCCCGCGCAGCGTCGATGCCGACGAACTCGGCGACGCGATC
>Ga0116143_10001215_pt1 | contig 32286 bp, 21 predicted proteins | sample AD_UKC034_MetaG_FD_89745 | JGI IMG/M metagenome (GOLD analysis project Ga0116143, IMG submission 89745) | Active sludge microbial communities of municipal wastewater-treating anaerobic digesters from USA - AD_UKC034_MetaG | ecosystem: Engineered > Bioreactor > Anaerobic > Digestate | place: USA... | reverse complement strand
TACTTGGCCCTTTGGCAGCCTTTGCAGTGAGCTCGTACAGGCCATCACCGTTCCACAAGCGGCCGAATTCTCCCCTCAGAGGGAGAGCACTTCCACCAATTCCCTCTTTTTCCACACTCTCCGACAGGCACAGCGGACAGGCGCGGGACAGGAGTACCACGAGCCGCCACGCATCACTCTGTGGTTCCCTGAAGCCGGGCCAGGCGGGTTCTTCGTCGGCGAGCTCGCGTAATAGCTCTTCCCCTACCAGTCCGCCACCCACTCCTGCACGTTCCCGCTCATGTCGTACAGCCCCAGCTCGTTAGGCGCCTTCCCCTTCACCGCATGTGTCACATCGCCCGAGTTGCCACCGTACCAGGCCACCGCGCCCACGTCCTTGCTCCCGGCATAGGTGTACCTTGTTGGCCAGAGTGGGTCGAAATTAACCTGGCCTTAACCACAGTGTACGCTTGAATAGCGGGTTGCCATTGCTGCGCAGGTCGCGCCCTACTTGGCCACCCGGAAGCCAATGGTATTCAGACGAGCCTCGGGATCCTCCGCCATTCGCGCAGAACAACGAACAGAAGGGGGCGCAGAATAGAACGAGCCCCCGCGCAACACCCTAAAGGTAGCGTCGTACTCGCCGCCTCGGAAAGAGTTGCCAGGATATGCGTCGTACCAGTCGTTCACCCATTCGACTGCATTCCCCGACATATCCAGAGCACCATATGCGCTCGAACCTAGCGGGTAGCTGCCTACTGTGGCCGCGCCGAGCCACCCGTCATCGCTCGCCGCGTCGCGCCACTCAGCCCCACACCGCTTGTCGCAGTAGTTGAGGAGTGTGGGATTCCAGTGATCTCCCCACGGAAAGAGGCGCCCGTCGGTTCCGCGAGCCGCCTTCTCCCATTCTGCTTCGGTAGGCAATCGCGCACCGGCCCATCGGGCAAACGCCTCCGCCTCGTACCAGCTCACCCCGAGGACCGGGCGATTAGTGCGATTGATGATGGGCATCCCCCAGAACTCGGGCTGGCTTGCTCCAGTGGCAGACTTCCAGGCCCATCCCTCATCACTCCACCACTCACGAGCTTGGTAGCCGCCCTCCCGCATGAAGGAATCGTATTGCCCCATAGTCACCTCGGTCCGTCCTATCCAAAACGCCTCAAGGACGACCGACCGTTGGGGTGACTCGTCTTCGAACTGCCAATGTTCGCATTTGCCATGGTACTCGTTGCATAGAGCAAGTGCCTCGTCTATCTCAGCGTCGCGGGAGCCCATGATGAACGTGCCAGACGGCACGTACACCATTGGGATACCGGACTTTTCCAGCACCATCGTGTCGCCCGCTCGGGGGCCCAAGGGAGCAGCTGTAGGCGTGACCGACACAGGGGTCGCCCGTGATGTGACCGCAACCGAGCTAGTCGGCGTGTGAGTTGCTGTGCTGGGCGGCACCGACGTGCGCTTGGCTGTATCCTGCAGAAGCACGGGTGTGTCCAACGGCAGTGCGGTTGACGGCAAGCTGGTTGTGAGCCTCGCCGTCGACGGACTGGAGGTCGGTGTGTGCCACCGGACGATCTCGGAGGACGGCGCTCTGTAGGCAAGCCAAAGCAGCAACAGCCCGCTGCCGGCAATGCCCAGCCACATCCAGCCCCGCTTGAGACTCGCCGGCCCCGAATGCGTCGCCTCAACTACCGGGCTGCATTGGCAGCACAGGAACGTCCGCGGGTTCTGGTGTCTCAGGCACAGGGACGAGCGCCCGCACTGCCGACAGCGAAAGGTCTTGTCAGGCAGGTTGTAGACGCCGCAAATCGAGCAATACTCCCCACCCGGGGCCGCACCGGGTGGCGGGCTGCCATAGTTGATGATCGCATTTCCACCAACGGCAAAGCCGCGGATGCCTCCCGAGGCACTTCCTGTGGCAGCGGGCGGCTGCGTCGCGGACGTGCCGCAGGAAGGGCAGAAGCGCGCGTCGTCAGGCAAGGGTCGGTTGCACTTGCTGCAGTTCATCCCAGCGACCTCCTCTGGCGAGGATCCCACGTTGGCGTTGATTGGACACGATTCTAGCCGCCGCGCTGCGGGGCGTCAAGGGATGCCCGTAGCGGACGCCGCTGCCCGTGTGGCTCCTTGAGCATCTAGTTCACACGGATCTCCGGTGGAGCAGTGAGTCGCCCGCTCCACGCTCTCCTTCCGTCGTCCACTCGGCCGTCACTCTTCGACCGGGCCGCCCCGCTCGTTGACCCTGCGCCAATCAGACCACATCCCTGGCTCGCTCAGCGCCTTCCAGTCTTCATTCCCCGTCCGAGAGAGCTGGTACCATACGGCGCCGTCCCGCAAGCGCAGATTGAGCCAGGCCGAAGCAGCCGCGTCGTCCACCGGCAGGTATCTTTGAATCGTACTCCGCACCGGGTCGAGCCGGTATAGCTCCGTCGCGGCGTGCGTATCAAACCAAAGGTACGCCCCGTCGTGGAAAAGCGCCGTCGCATAGCCATACTCGCCCGCGGAGGAGGCATGCACAATCCAACTCGTGTCCCGCGCCGCGTCGTAAGCGCAGATGGGACCCTTGAACAAGGATACGTACTCAGTCGAGCCCACTCGTGCCGTGACGACAATCGACGCTGCGATATCGAACTTGCCGGGGTAGGTTCGCAGCTGAAGCGCTTGCGTGTAAGGAAATGGATTATCCAGATACCACTCGCCAGTCGCGTTCTGTAGGTCCTCTTCGCTGGTGACCGTGGCGGGCGGTACGATCCCGAGAGAAGTGGTCCGCTCCTCGAACCAATCCCTCAAGCGCGGATCGGCCGCTCCCTCCAGGTTGGGGCTGAGCACAATGCTGCCAACCATGCCTGATATCTCGTAGGTGAAACGATAGTCCACGCGGTACAACTCGCCGGACCCCGACGCGTAGAGATTCAGCGCGCTCTGTCCAGCGATGTTGCCAGAGTCGTACTCGGCGAAAGAGACCTCGCAGGCCCCGTCCCCATTTACATCTTGGATGCCGAACGCTGCCGTACCCAGCGTTTCTGACATGCAAACGTAGCTTTCACTGGCCCAAACCTCTTTGTACGTCGCGCCCCACTGCTCAAGCAAGTGCACCTGTTGGGCATATCCTATGTCGCGCAGTGCGGCAAGGTATCCCCTGCCATCCGCATTGCGGTAGGCGACCGCAGCACGGATACCCGCCCCGACCACCGTCCGGGCAATGCCCGCCGCCTCTTCGCGGGAAAGGTACTCTGCGCACGCGGCCGGAGGGACCGGGGCTGCGGAGGGTGAGGGCTGAACGGCCGCAAGCGCCGTCTCGGTGCTGGTGGGCGTCATCGCAGGCTGAGCAGGGCCGGCAAGTCCGCCGACGCCAAACGTCGCTGTCGCGGTAGCACTTCCGCCGGACGTCACCGTGGGAGCTGCCGTCCAAGTCGCGGGTGCAAGTCTGGGGCTCAGCAGGCCGGGCGCCCCGCGCAGCAGGCCAGCGACGGCCAGCGCCCCCAGGGCCACGCACACAGCGACAGCAACCCACCTCCACGTTGGGGCGGGGCGTCGGCGAAATGCGGCGGCCATCTCTCCCGCGTCGGCGAAGCGTGCAAACGGGTCGGGCGCCAGCGCCTTTGCCAGTACGTCGTCCACCCAGGGAGGGATGCCGCGGTGCAGAGCGGATGCCTTCGTACCCGCGGGCTGGTCCAGATAACGTTTGCCCGTCACTGCTTCAAACAGCACACAGCCCAGGGCATAGACGTCGCAGCGAGGGGTCAGATAACCGCGCGTTGTGTCCTGCTCAGGGCACATGTAGCCGGGCGTCCCAGGATGGGGCTCTGCCTCCAGGCCAGAGCGCGACGAGTCACCAGTCTGCACTAACCCTAGGTCGGCCAGTCTGGCGTGGCCCTCAGCGTCAAAGAGGATGTTGCCGGGTTTGACGTCGCGATGTACATAATGTAGCCGCCGGTGCAACACCAGCAGCGCGTCACATACCTGCAGAACCGCCTCGACGGCCTGCGCCACAGTCAGCGGCCCGGCTTTGAGTCTGTCTGCCAGGCTGCCGCCGGGGCAATACTCGAGCACCAGCAAAGGGATGCCCTGCTCTTGGTCCATCCGCAGCACACGCACGGCGCCACTGGCGCCCAAGTCGGTGAGCTGCTCGCTCACTTGCTTCTCGCGCGCAAAGCGCCTCGTCGCTTCGTCCAGCTCAGGCCCGAAGACGGGACCCACGGCCTCTTTGACAGCGACCCGCAGGCCGCTGCTCACCTCCCTCGCCAGCCAGAGGCGCGAGCGAGCACCCTGACCAAGCTGGCCGATGACGACGTACCTGCCGCCACATATGGTCTGTCCAGCACCGAGTGTCACTAGTGGCTCCCTACCAGGCCCTTCTCCACCCGGCTCCTCCGGGACCGCGTACACATCCTGTCTCCAAGGATGCAACGGCTCCTCACTTTCGCCATACCGTCTACGAGTCAAACCGCCGTCCGCACTTGTTGCAGTAGTGCGAATCGACGGGTGTCGGCAGGCCACAATGAGGGCAGGTCATCTCTCGGTCAACGTCAGGCTCCTTGCTCTCTGCTCCTGAGGTTCCTGCCTGGGAGATCACCACACCGTCGCGGCCAATCCGCACCTCTGGACGCACAGCTCCGGATCCCGACGCGCCTGCCGGGCCGGTTCCACGCTGGATAATCACCCCGTCGCGTCCTACTTCCGGGCCCGTGTGCACATGCACCGTCGTGTGCACCGCCCGCGGCTCGACGCGAATAGCCACCTCGCACTCAAAGGGGTCCTCTGGAGCTCGCTGCGCGTTGCGGCAGGACACCCTCAGCCGCGCCCGCGCAGTACCGGTCTTGGTCGGGTTGACCTCGACGGTCACGTGGCGCGTCGCGCCCGGCGGCAGGATGCCGACCTCCACGGCCGGCAGGGAACCAATGGCGCCGCTTGCCTCCAGCCGCACGTCATAGGCGGTAGCCGCCCCGGCGTTGGCCACCTCGATAGCCAACTGCACGCAGTCACCCTCCTGACACTTCTCGCCGCCGCGGCAACGCACGATCACCCGCGGCGCCTGACGCAGGGCGGCGCTCTGTTGCCAGCAGCGCTCGGCACTGGCCGTATCGCCCGCCCGGCCCCAGGCCTGGGCGGCGCGCAGGAACACCAGGCCGGCGTCCCTGCTCTCGCCGGTTGCGGCGGCTGCCTTCTCCCAGTCACCGGCGGCACGGTCGAAATACCCGCCGGCTTCCGACACCTCGGCGGCGCGCACGAAGCTTCTCGCCCGGCGCAGGGCATCCACGCCCCTCTCGGCGTCGCCCGCGCGCGCCCACAGCTCGCCAGCCACGGCCCAGCGCTGGTCCGATTCAGCCCAGGCGGCCATGTCAGCCCACTGCTCGTTGTGCCAGGGAACGGAGCGCAGACGCCCCGACCCCTCGCCGCTGCCGCTGACCAGCACCTGGCCGGCCCCGGTGATGACCGGCGCGCAGTGAATTGGGCCTTCCGTGGGCAGCTTCCACACCACTCGTCCGTCGCGTGCATCCAGGCAGTACAACAGCCCGTCGTTGGCCCCCACAAAGACGAGCCCGCCCCAAACCACCGGAGACGCGGCGATCCCCTGCCCCGCACGCGCCGGCTGCGGCCAGACTGGCTGCCCTGTGGCGACGTCGAGCGCTGTCACCGTCCCTTCTGAATTGCCAAAGAAGGCCTTCCCACCGGATATGGCCCCGGAGGCCACGACCTGCGCGTACATGCCGGTGCGCAGCGGTGGCCAGCGTGCCTGGCCCTGCCGGCCCAGGCCGTAGAGCGCGCCGTCGCACGAGCCGAAAAGGATCGTTTCGCCCCGCTCATCGAGCACTGGTGTGGCCACGAGCTGGTTGGTGGTGGCGAACGACCACAGCGGATCCCCGCCGGTGAGGCCGGCGTCAAAGGCATAGAGGGTGCCGTCGCGACTGCCGATCAACAGCAGTGAGCCCCACAGCAGCGGGGCCGCCCGCACCCGCGCCGGCACGCGCCAGACCCTCTCCCGGCCAGTCTCGAGGTACACGGCGTGCACCTCGCCCTGGCTGCCCTTGTTGACCGCCAGGTAGGCCGCATCGCCCTGCACGCAGGGCGCGGCGCGCAGCTCGTCGCCCAGGGTCAGCGCCCGCGACACCTTGCCCCTCCGTCGGTCCAGCAGCACCAGTCTGCCGCTGCGGCAGGGAACCAGCACGAACTGCCGCCACAGGGTCAGGTCGCCCTCGATGCTCTCCCCCGCCAGCTGGCTCTGCCAGAGAGTCTTGCCGCTGCCCAGAGATAGGGCCCACACCATGCCGGCCCGAATTGCCGCATAGACCACACCCTCCTCAGCCGCCACGCGGCCGCTCAGCGGCGCACCCAGCTCGCGGGACTGCCAGACGGGGACATCCGCCAGCGCCGCCGGCCCGCGCTGGGCCTCCACCCGGGAGCGGATCTCTGCCTCGTGGACTGAAGGAGCGCCCGGTGCAAGCACCGGTTCAACCTGCCCCGTTGTCAGGTTCCCGATAGCCATGAGTCACCTCACATTGGCGCTGCTCAATGAGAGACGCAGACAAGAGAACGGCGGTAGGTCAGCGATCCCAGCTCCTCCTGCAGCCGCAGCAGCTCGCCTTCATAGTCGAATTCGAACGCGCTAACCTGCGCCGTGTCGCGCTTGCCGCGCCGGGCGGAGCGATAGGCACGGTAGAGGTTGTCCCAGTCGTGTACTCTTCGGTACAGGTTCTTGTAGGTCTTCGCTATCTCGCCTCGCGGTCGGAGCCGCCGCCGAGTGGACCTCAGCCACCATTCAGAACCGATCGCGAGCCGCACCTCCCGTCACGGCCTTCGGCCCTTTGCGACGGTAGGCCCGTAAGAACCTGAACGCGGGGTCTGGGGGCTACGCCCCCAGAGCTCCCAGGGATCAGAATCCAGAATCCAGGAACCAGAAGCCAGAACCAAACCCGGGAGAATCTACTGCACAACACGAAACCCCACCCAGCTGCCGCGGGCGTCTGGCAGCCACCTGAAGCGGCTGGCACAGCGCGCTTGCTCTGGACCGTGGAACCACGAGCCGCCGCGCAGGACCCGGTAGATCTCGCCAAACTCACGGTTTTGGTACGTCGTGCCCGGGTAGCCCTTGTACCACGCATTCACCCACTCCCACACGTTGCCGGCCATGTCCAGCGCTCCATAGGGACTCGCTCCACGGGGATAGGTGCCCACAGGCGCAGTCGTGAAGTATCCGTCATTTACGGCCGTGTCCTTCCAGCCGTAGGGGCAACCGCTGTCACAGTAGTTCAGCCTCCCCCCATCCCATTTGCTGCCCCAGGAGAAGATTCGCCCATCCGTCCCCCGCGAAGCCTTCTCCCACTCCTCCTCCGTCGGGAGCCGCGCGCCTGCCCACCTGCAATACGCCTCCGCTTCGTACCAGCTGACTCCGACGACCGGGTAGCTGTCGCCGTTCCAGTCGCTATCTGTCCAAAAGCGCGGCGCACTGATTCCTCTCTCCTCCTTCCAGGACCAGCCCGCCGCACTCCAGTAGCTCTGCTTGTCGTAGCCGCCGTCGTCAATAAATCGGCGGTACTGGGCATTGGTCACCTCCGTCTGCCCGATCCAGTATTCTGGGAGGGTCACCGTGTGCCGTGGCGATTCCGTCTCGTACCAGTATCGCGGGAAGGTGCAGTAGTAATTTTCGCAGAGCGCAAGGGCGGCATCGATTTCCGTCTCGTTGGAACCCATCTCAAAGCTGCCCGCTGGCACGAACACCAGGGTGATGCCGGCCTTTTCCAGCACTCTGGTATCGCCCGCCGCGGGGCCGGAAGAGACACTCGTCGGCGGCCGTGGTGTCGGCGTGGCCTGCGGGGCGAACCCAAAGCCCCCGGGGCGAAAGGCCAGGTACAGCAGCAACAGCGCCGCTCCCGCCAGGGCCGGCCACAGCCAGCCCGCCCCGCCCCGCCTGCCTTCCACTGGGACGGGCGGAGCAGTCGGCACAGGTGCCACCCGCTTCGGCTGGGCAGTCGGCTCCGGCGGAACGGTCGGCTGAGGGGACGTCTCTGCCGCCTGGCGCATTTCATCCAGGCGACGCGCCCTCTCATTGTCGCGGAACGTGCTCTGCTGGCGCTCTTCCTCGTCTCGCCGCTGCAGCGCCTTCTTCTGCTCGAAGGCTCCCATGCCTAGCTCCAGGTCGGCCCGGTCCTGCTCCGCCTCGGCCGCCGCAACGCGAGCCTGGGCCTTTAGCGCCAGCGGGTCCTGCGGTGCAGCGGCCAGCCACCGTCCGAGCGCCATTCGCGCCACGTTCCATTCTCCCGCAGCGATGGCTTGCTCGGCCTCGATTCGCCACTGATCGGCCAGGGTCTGTCGCTCGTTCTGCTCGCGAGCTGACCTCGCCCGACGGTCCAGCTCTTCCAGCACCGCACGCAGGCCTCCGGCGCTCTGCAGCCTCTCCTTTGGGTCGCGGGCCAGCGCCCGTCCCAGCACCTCGTCCAGGCCGGCCGGCACGCTCTGATCCCAGGTCGCCGCATATTGCGGACCGCGATCGTGGGCGCGCATCACCTGCATCGGCGTCGTGCCCTTGAACAAGACCTCGCCGGTTAGCATCTCGTAAACGATGCAGCCCAGCGCATACACGTCCGCCGGCGGGTCCGCCGCGTCCAGCTCCCACACCTCTGGCGCGATGTACGACGGCGTCCCCAGGATCCCCCCGCTCTGCGACAGGCTGGTCGAACTCCCACTCATCAGCCGCGCAAAGCCCAAGTCGGTCAGTAGCGGCCCCCGTTCCGCATCCAGCAGGATGTTCGACGGCTTCAAGTCGCGGTGCACCGTGCCGTGCTGGTGCGCATAGTCCAGCGCCTCACATACCGGCTCCAGCAAGCCCAGTGCCTCACTCCAGGTATAGCGCCCTCTCTCGGCAATGGCCTTGCCCAGGTCCGGCCCGCGCGCCAGCTCCATCGCTATGTACAGCCGCTGCTCGGCCTGGCCCACGTCATAGACCGTGATGATGTGCGCATGCCGCAGCTGTGCCAGGGCCTGCGCCTCTCGCACGAATCGTGCCACAAACGTAGGGTCTGCCAGCAGCTGGGCGTGCAGCACCTTTAGCGCTACCTCGCGATTCAGCGCCGTGTCCAGAGCGCGGTATACCGTGGCAAAGCCGCCTTTGCCCAGCTCGGCCAGAATGCGATACTTACCAAGAGTCGGTTGCGGCTGTGAGTTGTCGGTCATAGGCTTTCCTCCGAAGCGATGCGCTCTGAACTAGCCTTCGGTCGGCGGCTGCGGCAATGAGGTCAGCGGAGCCAGTCGCGCACCGCACTCGGGGCAGTGCACGGCCTTGGTGTCCGCGATGGGCAGGTTGCAGCCCGGGCAGCGGCGCACGTCCGCCGCTCCTGGCCGCACCGCCATCACCGTCCCACATCCTGCAGCGGAGGCGATGATGCGCGGCTGCCCGCCCTCGCGGTGGATCTCCACCCGGTCGCCCCGCTCCTCCACCTTGCTGGCGCCGGGCTGCAGCACGTCGCCATGCAGGTGGAATTCGAGAGGCGTGGTTACGCCGGGGATCAGTCCGCCCTGCACCACCTGCACGCCAAAGCGGAAGGTGTGCTCGTAGCGCTTGCCGTGCATATCTTCGTAACTGACCACCACCTGGAGCGGCACCTTGGGGCCGTACTGGTCCTTCTGCGGCCGCAGCAGCAGGGGCAGGGCCTTGACCCGGCCCGCCGCCAGCCCGCGGACCGCGTTCTCCCCGTCGACATCGAAGCAGCCCTGGAAGACGACGCGGATGTCCCGGGCAACGCCGTGGCCCCGGTTCTCGGCGCTGACGGCGAGCTGGTTCCACTGGTGCTCAACGAACGCGGCGCCCGCCTCCACGTGGATGACTACCTCGGGCAGATGCCGATAGCGCCGCACCTGTGCCCGGCACGCATTGATCTTGTCCTCCTCGTACACCTCGGCGTATTGCTCTGCGGCTTGCTCAAGCAAAGCGGCAATGCGCTCCTCGTCCGACGGGGAGGCGGCTGCCTTGGCCTGGGCGGCCTTCTCAAAAGCCTCACCGGCGCGTTTGTGCTCTTCGAGCCTGGCCCAGGCCTGGCCTTCCAGCTCGAATGCCTCGATGCGCTGCGCCAGGCTGGCCACACGCTCCCACTGCTGCAGGCGAGTTGCCAGCATCAAGGCGCGGGGCAGTTCGCCAGCCTGTTCGTACAGCTCTGACGCCCGATCCGCCCGGTCATGGTCCTCCAGCACGCTGGCCGCCGCCGCGAGCTGGCCCTCTTGAACCAGCAGCTCCACCTGCTTCTCCCAGGCACCTATTGCCTGCCAGATGCTCTGCGCCGTATCGACCTGGCCAAGGCGTTCGTAGAGCTCGGCCGCCCGGGTACGGTCTTCGCCGGCCAGGTACAGGCGCGCTGCTTCGGAGAGTTCGCCCAACTCCTCCAGCATGCGGGCCGCCGGAAGCAGCTCGTTAAGCGCCTCCAGCGCTCGGGCCTGACCGCGCTTATCGTCCGCGCGCGAATACAACTCGCGTGCCCTGCGCCAGTCTCTCTGGGCCTCCCAGACGGCGGCTGCCTTACCGTAAACGCCGCCCTTCTCATACAACCGTGCCGCCGCTGCCGCCTGCCCGAGCTGTTGCTCATACAGTTGTGCGGCTTGCTCGAACTCGCCGCGCAGCGCATGGGCCGCCGCCGCATTGACCAGGTCTCCACGCTTTCGATAGGTGCCGGGCGCAAGAGGTTTCTCGCGTTCTGCTGCTCGCCAGCGCAGGGCGTGGATCAAGCCATCTCGCCCGCCGTAGAAGACGACATCGCCGGAGACGCAGGGCTGGGTGACGGCTCGCGACTTGGTCTCGGTTCGCCAGCGTTCCCGTCCATTTCCGGCATCGAGAGCGTAGAAGACACCGCCCTCGGCGCCGTACGTGCCAAAGAAGAGGTTGTCGTCGGCGATGGCAGCCGGAACCTCGACGCGGTCGTGCAGGTAAAAGCGCCACTCCTCGATGCCGTCGCTGGCCCGCAGCGACAGCATGGCATAGCTTGCCTCTGGATCGTCCGGCGGCGGCAGAACGCGGCTGGCTAGATACAGGTGGCCGTTTGCCAGCAGAGGCGGCGAGGTAAAGCCCTTGCCCCTTTCGCCCCTGACCTGCCACAGCACCTTGCCCGATTGCGCCTCAACGGTGTAGAGCTGATCGTCCCAACACAGGGCATGGACGTGTCCTTCGCCGGAGCAGGGCTTGTTGGCGAACCAGCCGCCCCCCGCGCATCGCCAGAGCTCGCGGCCGTCTTTGGCGGAGTAGCCAACAAGCACGGGCCCTCGACCGCCGACACAAACCACTCCCTTCTCCTCCACTGGTGGGTAGGGTCCCCAAATCGGGTGCGGTACCACCCACTTCAGACGCCCAGAGGCCGCATCCAGCGCAAAGAGCTGGCCGTCGCTTCCGCTGAAGAAGAGGTGCGCCCCGTCGACGCAAGGCGCCGACAGGCAGCGCGCCTCGGTTGCATAGCGCCACCTCTCGGCGCCGTTCTTCACATCGAGGGCAAGAAATGGCTTGCCGTCAGTGGGCAGGGTGTTCACATCCTCTACCCCGACGAACAGGCGCTCCCCATCACTCACCAGAGTATGGGCCACCGTGCCCTGAGCCAGTTGATGCTCCCACTGCACCTGACCCGTCTCGGAGTCGAGCGCAAGGACCACGCCATCTTCCGTCGCCACGAGATAGCTACCTTCCGCCATGGTGGGATAGCAGTAGGGCTTGATGAGCCTCGTTCCCAGGTCGGCGCACCAAACGACCGCGCCGACTCCCTGCGGAGCCGGCCGATGCCAGCCACACGATGGGCAGGTTTCCTGATCGAGGATGAGCTCGCTGCACTTGGGGCAGAATATCTCCAGCACCTTGTCAACCTCCGCAATGCCAAGCACGGTTCGGAAGAGCTACGGTCCCACCGAGGGCAACAGCACAAAAGAGGAATCTTGTCAGAGGGCAGGCTGCGTTTCTCAGGCACACGAAACTCAAGTCGAGCCCGGAACAAGTCGAACAAACCGAGATTGGAGCCATGGTGATCGCCATGCACCCGCCTCGCGGATCTGCTTACTCCATTCTACCTCCGTCTCGGACGAGCGACAAATTGCCCCTGCCGCCATTGAATGGTGTCTCTCTGGTAACAGATAGTAACAATATGGTATGAACAGGAATAAATGTCAAAGATTGTCATCAGAAGGTATTGACAAACACAGCAGAGTATGCTATAATCGGGCCAGAACTTTGGTGGGGGGACCGGTGTCAGAGTTCCTCAGCGTTCGTGAAGCAGCTGAATACCTTCACGTCGAGTACAAGACCATCTGGCGCCTCGTGCGTCGCGGCGAATTGCCGGCTGCTCGCATTGGGAACATCTACCGGATCCGCAAAGAGGACATCGACTCGCTCTTTGCTTCAGGCGTAACATCGCTTGCGGGCGCGGAGGAGGTCCCCCCTATGGGTCTGTGCGCGCACTGCGGTGCGGCGATCGAGCGCGAGCTGGACCTGGGCGGCCGTTGCGAGGTTTGCGCTGCACCCATCTGCAGTACCTGCTGGCTTCTGGAGGGGCGGCGCCGCTGCCTCGACCATGCCAACGTAGCCGCGGTTCCGGAGCCGACTCGGGCGGCCAGGCCCTCTGTCTCCCGCTGCGCCCGTTGCCAGCGTGTTCTCCCCGCCAGCGGCGGAGCCGGCTGCTGCCAGGCGCCGGGCTGCTCGCAGGTACTGTGCGCCGAGTGCTGGAGCAATGAAAGCGAACGCTTCTGCCTCGTTCATGCTCCCCTGCGCAGTCAACGCCTGGCCCGCGCACAAAGCGACCTCGAGGCAGGCCGCATCTCCCGACTCGTGGTCTCCCTGGACGCCAAGAAGACGGAGCTGGCGTTCATCGCTCGCTTTGACCAGAAGATCCACCACATCACGACTATCCGCAACCCCAATGACAGTACTGTCTACCGAATGGCATCGTGGGACAACGCGCACGAGACCTCAGACCAGGTACAAGACCTGCTTGACATTCTCAAGACGGGTTTCCTGCAACAGACCCTGGGTGACTCGTTGCCGATGAACCTTTCTTCTCGCTACATCGTGCCCCATCGTCAAGTGCCACGCGGCCAGGGACTGGTGCTGGAGGCACGCTGTTTCTCCCATCTCAAGGCCCACGCCAGTGATGGATTCGATGTTACCCCAGCGCCCCTGGATGAACTGCTGCCCATCCTGCAGGCCAGGGCCAAGGAGGCCGAGGAGGGCCAGCGCCCCTACATCCTTGGCCTCGCTTCCACCGTGGGTTGGGAAGCTCGGGCCACAGAGTACATTGCCGCCAGCGTGTCGGGGCGCTCCTACTCCCACCGCTACCTCCTGCCCTGCCTGATCGACCTGGTGGGAGGCGAGCTGGTCTATGACCAGCTCAACGAACGCATCCAGCCCTTTGTGTCGCTCTTTTCCCTGCGTTTGGAGGAAGAGGACGTGCAGCGGGTCCTGGCCCACGTGCGCGACTACCTGATGGTCAACGAGGGCCTGCCGGTGGCCGAGATCGGGCCAGCGGTCGGCGTGAGCGACGAGATCGTGCAGAAGGCGGTGGGCCGCCTGCGCGACTCTGGCTCGCACCGTGTGGAGCAGATCAAGGGCAGCGGAGCGGTACTGATGCGGCGCTCGAGGCAGTGAGGGCCGCTCCCGGCCCAGCGGGTACCCAGTGTGGTATCATACGCACTGATGAGATCAGATCAATAGGAGGGACAGCGATGGGTACGCTCGACGGAGTCAGGAAGCTTTTCGGCAGGAAGGTGACCCTGGACAGCATCTCCCTGGATGAGCTGAAGCGGGAGAAGGCGCGGCTGGAACTGGATGAGCGCAAACACGCCAGCCGCATCGACGAGCTCGAAGAGGAGAAGAAGCGCCTGTTCATGGAAGGTGCACGCGAGGCCTCAACTCACAAGAAGGGCGTTCTGGCTGGCAAGATCCAGGAGCGTGAAGCCGATATCAAGAACGTGGTACGCAACCTCGGCGTATTCTCCAAGCAACTGCGGATGGTCAACTGGCTCATCCAGATCAAGACGGACAGGAGCTTGATCGAGGAGACAGGAATCATCGATATCATCGCACACTTGGACCTGCCGGAACTGCAAAAGTACTTTGAGAAGGCCACCGTTGATGGTATCGTGCAGATGGACAGGCTAACGGACATGCTCCGCATGGCCGACAAGTCCGCCGAGTTTGCGCCCTTGCAGCCGGAGGACAAGGACCGCCAGGCCCTGATTGCGGCCATGGAGAAGGCTGGCGCTGCCCTGCAGCAAGATCCAGAGGCTCTGGACAGGGAGTACGCGCAGATTAGCAAGCGCCACGAGGGCGAGGAGCCAGAGGCCGAGGCCAGCTAGAACCAGGACCGCTATCATACCAATGTTGCGCGGAGGGGCTCCCGATGCCAGTCGACCTGAGCCAGGTATACGATACCCTGTACAAGAAGGCCCTCGCCGAGGCCAAGCTGCGCATGGAGCGCGGCGACTCGATGGGAGCGGCCGCAGCCTACCGCCAGTGTGCCAAGGCCCTGCGCGACTATGCCGGCTACGCCGCCAGCCCCGCTATGCGCAAGGAGCGGCTCGACCGGGCCCAGTCCTTCCAGGACCTGGCGGCGCGCATCGAGAGCGGCAAGGTGCGCCCGAAAGAGCCTCCCCGGGCGGAGGGCGAGGGCCCTCCGGGAGCCAACCCGGACGACGACTATGAGCTGCAGGTGACCGGCCTGATCTTCAAGTCGCCCGTCTCCTGGGATGACATCGGCGGGCTGAGCGATACCAAGTCGGAGATCAAGCACGCCTACGGCATGTCCCTGGCGCAAAAGCCCGAGGGGGTCAAGCTGCGCGGCTGGCGGAACCTGCTCTTCTACGGGCCGCCCGGGACGGGTAAGACGCTGCTGGCCGCAGCCACCTCGAATGGACTGGACGCCACCTTCTTCAACGTCAAGGTCAGCGACATCCTGTCCAAGTACTTTGGCGAGTCTAGCAAACTGCTCAGCGCGCTGTTTGCCATGGCCCGCAAGATGTCGCCCGCGGTGGTCTTTGTAGACGAGATCGAATCGCTCAGCGGGCAGCGCGATAGCGGTGAAAGCGGCGCCGAGCGGCGCCTGGTGTCGACCTTTCTCTCCGAGATGGATGGCCTGGCCGGCAAGGGCAGCGGCAATGACCAATACGTGCTAACCATTGCCGCCACCAACCTGCCCTGGCTGATCGACCGCGCCATCCTCAGCCGCTTCGAGCGCAAGATCTACGTGCCTCTGCCCGATGCGCCGGCCCGCGAGGCCATTCTCAACATCCACCTGACCCGCAACGGACATACGAGCAAGGTCCCAATGGCCAGCCTGGTCAAACGCACCGACGGCTATTCCGGGCGCGAAATCGAGCGCCTCTGCACTCAGGCTGTGCAGCATATGGTGGTCGAGCAGAATCCATCGCTGGCCGGCGAGGTGGACAAGGGGCAGGAGGCGGTGGCCAAGTACCGCATCCGCGTGCGCCCTCTGACCGAGTCCGACCTGGCCTGCGCCTTTGAGCAGATCAAGCCGGAGACCCGGCCGCAGGACCTGACCCGGTTCTCCGAGTGGCAGCAGAAGAACTCCGGATAGAGGAGAGGAGCTGGCTATGCCCATCGGTTGGTTGCAGAATCGACAGCGGACCAAGGAAATCGAGCGCGATATCAAGGCCCGCCACGGACGGGCGCGCGTCAAGACCCAGATCGCGCGCCAGAAGGACCTGTCCAAGCGGCTCTGGTCACTGGCCAAGCAGGCGCTGCAGCTCAACAACAAGGGGCGCTTCCGGCAGGTGGCCGTGGAGTATATGCGCACGCTGGCCAACATCGACCGCGGAGAGAACGCCCTGTTCACCTTTGACCTGATCGAGGCGCGCCGCGACCAGGCGCGCGCCACGGCCGATTTCCTGGCCGCGATCAGGGCGATGAGCGAATCCATGCTCGCCAGCGCCTCCGTGCAGGGCATGGCCGAGACGCAGCAGACCCTGGAGATGGGCATCAGCCGCGCCAAGGACATGGAGGAGCGGATGTCCTACATCCTCGATATGGCCGGCGAAACCTTCGCCTCGTCCGATGAATTCAGCGAGGAGGAGCTGGGCCTCAAGCTGGGCGAGATCGAGAAAGCCATGGCCACCGAGGCCGAGCACGAGGAAGGCACGGGGATGGATGAGCGCATTGAGAGTGGTATCAAGCGCATTGAAGAAGAGCTGAGAAAAGAGCTGAAATGAAGTGGCTGCTCGACCAGACTAGCGAGCATCTGGACAAGGGCCTCGCCGCCCTGGTTAGAAACGACCTGACGGACGCGCGCTTCCACTACCTCAAGGCGTCTGAATACCTGTTCAAGGCCGCCGAGCAGAGCGAGGGTACGCTACGCGATAAACGGCTAGCTCTGGCGGAGGAGCTGCTGGAGCGAGCCACCGCCATCGGCAAACGGCTAGAGGTCGGCGGCAAGCGACGGCCCAACGAGCCTCTGGTCGACGCCTCGACCAAGGCTGCTGCCTGGCTGGTGGCCGAGCGACCCAACGTGACCTTCGGCGATGTGGCCGGGCTGGAAGAGGTCAAAGAGCAGATCCGCCTCAAACTGATCCACCCCTACGCCCACCCGGAGCTCGCCCAGAAGTTCGGCATTCGCAAGGGGGGCGGCATCCTTCTGTACGGCCCTCCCGGCACTGGTAAGACGCTGATCGCCCGCGCGGTGGCTGGCGAGGTCGACGCGGCCTTTTTCACCGTCAAGCCGTCTGAGATTATGAGCAAATGGGTGGGCGAGGCCGAGCAGAACGTCGATGCTCTGTTCAAGGCCGCCCGCAGCTACGAACGCTCAGTGATCTTTATGGACGAGCTAGACGCCCTACTTCCCAAGCGGCGCGAGACGGTCTCCAGCGTAATGCCGCGGGTCATTAACCAGATCCTCACCGAGCTGCAGGGCTTTCATGACCAGGAGCGTGGTCTGTTGTTCATGGGTGCCACCAACGAGCCCTGGTCGCTCGATCCGGCCGCGCTGCGGCCGGGACGCTTCGACGAAAGAATCTACGTGCCGCTACCCGATGTGAAGGCTCGACTGAGAATCCTAGAGCTTAACCTGCGCGGGAAACCGGTGGCCAGCGACGTGGACCTCGGTGCATTGGCGGCCTCGCTGGCGGGCTACAGCGGGGCGGATGTCACCAACATCTGCCTGAAAGCCTGTGTCATTCCTTTCTTGGAAGCGGTGAATGGTGGCGTCGAGCGCCAGGTGGAGCCACGCGACTTTCAGGCAGTGATGGCCACGGTCCGGCCGTCCGTCTCGGCAAAGGACATCGCCCGCTTTGAAAAGTTCTCATTCGAGTGAGGGCGGAATAATGATTGTGAGGCTATAGATGAGCAAGATCGTAACCTTCGTGCTAGGAATCGTCAGCGGAGCCGCCGTCACCCTGCTAACACTGGTAGTGGTGTTGGCCATCATACTCAGCAGGCCGGTAGCGGCGACGCCTGTCCGCGCAGAGGCTTCAACATCAGACGTCGTGGTGGCGATTGACGAAAAGTACCTTTCTCGCGTGGCCACAGAGGCCATGCACCAGCAACAAGAAGCCGTGCAGAGCGTCGCGGTGGATGTGCTGCCACAGGCCCAACTCAGCATCGTTATCACCACTCGGTTCGAGGTGATTGGCATCGAGCTCCACCCCAGCCTCAAGCTGGTCGGGTTCGTGCAGGTCGCCGACAACTTGGTCGGTTTCTCCCTGCAGAAAATCGAGCTCGCCGGGATCAGTATTCCCCGCAGCTCACTGCCAGGACCGCTCCTGGGAACCGTGCAGGCACTCGAGGTCACCCTCAGCAAGTCGATCAACCAGGCCCTAGCGGACACCCGGCTGGCGCCCACCACTGTGAGCAGCACAGAGAGCACACTGGATATGTTCCTGCAGTTCAAGTGAGAATGGTCGCCTCGAAATGGCCATTCGCTGCGTGGGCCGGTGGCGGGCGACCCAGTGCGAGAAAGGGCAACGATGACCGATCAGGACCGCATCCGTGAACTGAATGAAAGGGCCAGGAATCGCATTCGGGCCCATCGCGACAGCGCGGACCGCGCTCTTGCAGAGCTGTGGGGTCTGCGGCGGCTCGACACCCTCGAGGCTGCCGACACGGGAAACCTCGAGGCACGCGTTGCTGCGTACGAAATCAGATTGCGCCTGCGCCTAGAGGAGCATGTGCGCCATAGCGAGCAGGCCATTCGCGACATTTGGTACTCGGTCTGCCCCGCCAAGGCAGGCTATTCCGAATCGGAAATGGCCCCATTGTTGTCGTCACAGGCGGCCTGCGGCGGGAGAGAGCACATCAACCTGGTTGGCGAGCCCAGCCTGCAGGCCATCGATGCCAGCTTCCAGCAAGCATTTGGCCTGGACCGCTACTTCTCGGCCAACCTTTCGGCCTACCCCACGCTCTACTGCGAGACGCTGGAAGAGTTCGTCGGCTCCTGGATGGCGCTCCTGGATATATCTGAATCGGCACGCCAAGCAGGCATCGTCCGAGAGGCAGCCAGGCTCGCCGCAGACGCTGAACGAGGCATAGGCCTCTGGGGCGTCAATTTCCCCGGCCGCGGCTGCTATCTCAACGGCTGGATGTTCGCCTATGGTCGCGCCTCCAGCGCTGCAGCCGCCCTCCGCGATCCGGCCATCTTTCCGCACATTGTGGGGACAGTCGCCCACGAAAAGCTCGGTCACGGTTTTGTCGCTCTCTACACCGAAAGCGGACGGGAACAGCAACAACTGGAAATGTGGCGTTTTGATGCTGCACAACGCTTTGGCCAACGTGTCACCGACACACCGGAGGCGGCACTGTTGGAGCAGAAGCACGCCGTTCTGGCCATGGGCTCGCGGTACCTGGAGGAAGGCTGGGCTACCTGGATCGAGCACCATATCATGAGCCACCTCGCTAGCACTGCCTCAGCAGAGCCAACGAAGAATCCCAGGGTGCCTCGATACTCACTGGAACAGCTGTGGAATATGCTAACAAAACTCAAGTCCGACCTTCCGGATCAGGAGTCTGTCGCGGTGGTCGACGGCGTTCTGCAGGCGATCCGCGTGCTGTTTCTCGAGCAACCGCCTGCGGGGCAGGATGTCCATCAGGCAGCTCTCACTCTGCAGGCCGCGGAAGCCTGGTTGGAGGAACCGGTCAGCCGAGCGTTGGGGCAGCCGTTGCGCTACGTTCTGGGCTTTCTCGTGATGCAACGGATCGAGGCGCAGCTCGGTACTCTCTGCGCCCCTTACGCGGTGGCAATCGCGGCCAACGTCACCTTTGGCATCCAACGCATCGCCCTGAGCGATCTGCAACATGTCGTGCAGACCGATCCGAGGTACAATCTGGATACACGCCTGTTCCTTCTGGCACAGCTGCAATTGCAGGAGCCGAACTCGGTAGGCGAGCTGGCTGAGCGTGCCCGCGAGCAGCTCAGCATGGCCGCGCCGGACAGCTTTCGCCAGTAGCCCAGACCTGCCGTGGAGGGAACTATGACCGAAGCCACCGTGCCGCCCAGCGCACCGCTGCCATCGCTCCAGCATCTATGGGCAGTGACCACCCCCGTCGAGGACCTGCCGGGGCGCTGGGTTAAGCTAGTTGACGTTCCACCGGAGGGCTTCGGGATTGTGGAAGACCGCCGTGGAACCACTCGCGTCCTGGACAAGGGCCAGTCGCCCGTTGGTGGGCTTGGCTATCGCCTGGCGCACCTCTCAGCGCCAAGCAACGTAGCGGTTGCGGTGATTCGCAATCGGTCACTGACCGTTCACCCCTCAGTGCCCAGCTTGCTCAGCGCCGACAACTTGCTTGTGGAAGCCGACTGGCTGGTGAAGATCGAAGTCGAGGACGCGGCCAGGGCCTACGGCAACCTGATTCGCCCCGAGCAAGTCGTGCCGCTGCCCAAGCTCACCCTGAACCTCTCGTCCCAGGCCGACCCACGCCTTCGCCATCTGGTCAAGGAGTATCTGCGCGATGATCTCCTGCACAATCCTCAGGTGTCCGATCGGTTGGCCGGTGACCTAGCAGGATTCCTGCGTACCTACCTCAAGGACGTGGGCCTGAAGGTGGTGGCGGTAGAACAGCTCACTTTCCTCTCGATGGAAGACCAGCTGGCCCGGGCGGCCAGGCTGCGCGAATTCCAGCAGGCGCTCCGAGAGGAGAAACTGCGGGCTCAGATGCAGGTGATGAAAGAACAGTACCAGCTCCGAGAATATGCCGACCGACTGGAGCATGACTACGAGCTGGACAAGTTCTACCGAGCCGACGAACTGAGCTCGCTAAAGGCCGACATCGAGCACCAGCGCATCGAGCCCGCCCAGGCTGTGGCGCTGGTTGAGCAGCGCCTTGCCCAGGTGTCGCAGGCGGAGAGCGAACGCGAACAGCAGGGTCCACAGCAATTGGCGGCACGCCTCGAGGCACAGAGCACCACCCCTCAGTTGTCATTCGATTCCGGCGTAGCCGCCAACGCGGTGGACGAGCGAGGCCTTCGTAAGTTCGCCAGTTTCCTGCGCTATGCCGGAATGATCATCGCCTCGTCCGTCACACTGGTCGCTGTGCTTTGGCCAGACCGATTCGTGGACGAGCGGCTGACCAACCTCATTACCGCAGCCGCGGGGCTCCTGGTAGCGGTAATGACCTTTCTCTCCGCGGACTGGGTGGGCAATCAAGTGCGGGTCCGTCGCGAACGTTGGCTTGCCGAGCGGGCTGCGGGAGGATTGTCACCGGAAGCAAGAAGGCGCGCGGACCGGTTGTTACGCGCCGAAGTTGCGGGTCTGTTGCAGCGAACGGCCGACCGCGTTCGGGCAGCCAAAGAGATCACCCTGCGAGATCAAAGACGTGATCTCGCGGCAGACCTGAAGCAGCTCGAAAACCGGTTGGGGATGCTGAGCGGGCAGGCAGAGGTCATGGTGACCGTTTTTGGCGAAGGTGGCACGCGCCTGGCTGGTGAGGTAGAGGCTCTTACTGACGCTGGAGAAAAACTGATGACCTTTGCCCAGCAAGCCATGGCGCTCTCCACTCAAGTCCACGAATCGGCTCAGGCGGGGCAGGTCGACGCCATCGCTCCTCTCCTGCCACAGCTCGATAATATGGCAATGGAAATCAAGCACGCCCTGGAGGACCGGCAGCGGCTTCTGGGCGCGAACTAGGGCCACTCTGCACAGACGAAAGGATGGGAGTCATGGGCATCTTTGACAAGCCGAAGGTCCAGTGTCCCCACTGCAAAGCGATGATTGAGGCCGAGTCCGTCTTTTGCAAGATCTGCGGCAAGCAGGTCGGTGCCAGCAAAGGCACTTGCCAGTGTGGCGCTAGGATCAACGCTGGCGACAAGTTTTGCCGCATCTGCGGTCAGCCTGTGGCCGGCAGCGAGCCACCGGCATTGCAGGGGCACAGTTGGGCCCGCCGCCCCTCCGATTTCGCGGCGCGCCTCGACGTCGACGACGTACCAGGCTTCTTCAGGCGCTCGGTGGTCGTCGAGCCTGGGACGAACGCCATCCTGATCCAGGCCGGCCGCAGCCTCGGCACTGTTCCGCCAGGTGAGTACACTCTGGACACTCTCACCGGTCGCCTGGGTCTGAGTAAGGAGCGGCCGATCACTGCCATTTTGGTCGACGTTGGCGACACCATTCTCGAGTTCGCCCTTGGCGATGTGTTCACCGCCGATCCGCTACGCATTGCCGTTGACTGCGAGACCGTGCTGCAGCTACAGGCGCCGGTGCTCTTTCTGACCAACCTGATGCGCAACCGGCGCAACTATACGCTAGACGACTTGCGCGGGTTCCTCGCTGGTGAAGTAGATAACGCTGTGCGCGAATATGTGCGCACGCGCAAGATCCTCGAGCTCAACTCCAGCGTGCAGGCCAAGCGCGACCTCGAACTCGACGTCGAGGCCCACCTCAACCGCACGCTGCAGGAGACGGGCCTGCGCCTGGTACAGGTGCGCACCCTGAACTACCGCAGCGTCAACATGGACGCGCTGCGCCAGACCACCGAAGAGTACTACTTGGAAATCTCCTCACGCGAAGCCAAGCTGCAGGGCAAGAAGCTGCTCCTGGAGACCCTCAAGGAAGAGGACTTGCTGGCCCTGGCAGAGGAGACGCAAAAGATCCTGGTCTACGAGCGGCGGGCTGCTCTGTTCGAACGCATGCGCCAGGCAGTGCTGTCCGACAAGATGAAAGAGGTACGAAGCGAGGAAGACCTGGAGAACTGGCTGGCTGGCGTAGACCGCGAGAGGCTGCTGCGCGCTGATGAGATGGAGCGATTCAAGCGCGACCTGCGCGAGCACAAGGAGGACTATGACCTCGTACGGGCCAACCTCGCTGCCCGGATGAAAGCGGAGCAAGAGTTCGAAACGCTGCAGATCCAGCTACGTCTCAAGAAGGATTATGACGCTGCCAAACTGGAAAGCGACCTGGCCTTTGAGCGGCAGCGAATCGAAGGCGTAATGGGTCTGGAGGTGCAGCGGCAGCGTCTGCTCTTTGATCAGTCGCGACAGCAGGCCGAATTCGCTCGGGAGCAGACCAGGCTCGACGAAATCCTGGCCCGCGAGCAGCGGCTCCAGGACGAGCAGCAAAGAAACCAGCTCCTTATCCAGCAGGCGCAGACACAGGCAGATGTGGCGGCTATCGAGCGCCAGCAGTTGAGCCTCGAAGCTGAGATGGGCATTGTGCTGGTGGAGAAGATGAAGGCGATGCAGCGTCGTGACGATGAGGAGCGCAAACGCATCGACCTTGACGCCAAGGCCAGAGAACTCGAACAGTACATCCGCAAGATGGAAGCCGAGTTCGAGCTTCGGTTGCGAGAGGAGAAACAGAAGCAGGATCACGACCTGGCCAGACTGCAGATGCTGGGCACCCTCTCCGCCGAAGCTCTCATTGCCGCCAGTGCGCCCGATCAGGCCAGAATCCTGGCAGAGCTCAAGGGGACTGAAGCGCTCAAGGGTATGTCTGAAGACCAGATCCTCGCTGTGGCTGCCCAGAAGTCACCTCAGGTGGCGGCTGCCTTTGTCGAAAAGTTCCGCGGCAACCCGCAGCAGCAAGCTGAGCTGATCAAGATCTATGAGGAGATGCTGGCACAACAGAAAGAGTCATCGGCGGGCAAGGATGCGCTCCATCGCGAAATGATGGCCCAGCAGATGGCAATGTTCAAGCAGGCTCTCGACAGCCAGAAGGAGATCGCCGTCGCCTACGCGCACCAATCACCCCAGGGCACTACAGTGGTGATGCCCGGCACAGCAGGGCCGCAGGTTCTCTCGGCAGGCGGGATGGTGTCGGGGATGGGTCTCAAGGTCGTCCTGTGCAAGAACTGCGGCCACGAGGCACAGCCTCTGGAACGCTTCTGTTCTCAGTGCGGAGCCAAGTTGGCGTAAAGCGACAAGACTGTGCTCCGACGGAGGCCCCATGGCTGAAGACAAACTGACTCGGATTGGTCCCTACGAGGTGCTTCAGGAGCTCGGGCGCGGCGGCTTTAGCGTCGTGTACAAAGCCAGAGAGACGAGCGGGTCAGGCCGCCTGGTCGCCCTGAAGCTCCTCCACCCTTTCTTGCTGGTAGAACCGGCCTTCGTCAGGCGATTCAGCCATGAAGCCGACACAGTGGCGCGCCTGCGGCATCCCAACATCGTTCAACTATACGACCACGGCGAGGCCAATGGACGCTACTACTTGGCCATGGAATACATCGACGGCACGACGCTGGAGCCCATGCTCAAGGCCAGATCGGCGCTCGACTGGAGCGTGACGACGTCCATCATCGGCCAGGTCGCTGCTGCGCTCGACTATGCTCATTCGCAGGGCGTCATTCATCGGGACATCAAGCCAGGCAACGTGCTGGTCACATCCAGCCAGACGGCCTACCTTTGCGATTTCGGTCTGGCCAAAGCGGCCGAGTACAGCGCCCTTACCACTTCAGGACAGGTCTTTGGCACTCCCGAGTACATGTCGCCCGAGCAGGCACAGACCGACGAAGGGCACCCGGTGGACTACCGCACTGACATCTACTCCCTGGGAGTGGTCCTTTATCAAATGTGCACGGGATCTCCACCCTTTTCGGGCGGACGAACTTCAGTCATGTACAAACACGTGCACGAGGAGCCGCACGATCCGTCGGATTTGAATCCGAGACTGGGCGCCTCTGAGGTGAGCATCATCCGCAAGGCTCTCGCGAAGATGCCTGAGCAGCGCTTCCAGTCTGCAGGCGAGCTGGCCAGAGCCTTGCACCAGAAGGATGTGGTGGCCTTTTCAGCTTCCAGGCCATCTCAGCCTTTGGTCAAGCCCCAACCGGCCAATTTGGAAGGCGTGGACTTGAGAAGGGCTCGCAGTGCTGCGAAAAGCATCATCACGCGCTATGCCGTGCTAGCCACAGGCACTGCGGTCGCCACAGGACCAATTCCCGGGACGTCACTCATGCTTTCGGGCCTGGAGACAAAGATGCTGGTTGACGTGGGCAAGGCCTATGGGCGCAAGCTCAGCCTCACCGAGGCTGGGGCCGTTCTGGGCGCGCTGGTCGCCGTCGGCATGGGCGTGAAGGCCGTCGCCGTTGAGGCAGCTTCATTCGTGCCCATCGCGGGATGGCTTGTAAAAGGTGGTGTGGCGGCTGGAAGCATGAAGGCCCTGGGAGAGTTGGCAATCAAGTACTTTGAAGGTGAGCTGCCGACGAGGATCTGAGTCAACACGCCTGACCGTAGGCTAAAGCTGGCATGCTCATGCGGTCCTGAGAGACCCAATCTTGGGAGATGATACCGTGAGAAATCTCTTGACGCGTTCGCTCTTGATCCTGGTCGTCGTGGCGGTGATTGGAGCTCTACGAGCGGTTCCTTTCGCGAGCGCACAAGATTCAATCGTGGTGCGCATTGACGACATAGATGCGGCCAGCCTGCCGGAGGTCGCTGTGGGGGTGACGGCGCGAGACGCAAACGGCGTACCCCTCACCGGACTAACGCCACTCGACTTTGAAGTGACTGAGGACCGTCAGACCGTGCCGCGCGACATCCAGTCCGTGGTGCCCTTTGTCAACCCCCAAATCCAGATCGCCGTCGTTCTGGTGATCGACATCAGCGGCAGCATGCAGGGTCAGGCCATCGCCGACGCCAGGGCAGCGGCCACGCAGTTCGTCTCCCACCTCAGCCCTTCCGATTCGGTCGCCCTGATCGCCTTCAACCGCAACATCAGCCTGGCCTCCCCATTCCCTCAGCTCGATCCGGCGCGGGAGTATGCCTTCACCAGATCCAAGGAGGGCATTCTGACCACCATCGCCGGTCTGCAGGCCGGCGGCTCGACTCCTCTCTACGACGCTGCTTACAAGGCGGTTCTGCTGGCTGCGCAGCAACCGGAAGGCAACCGCGCTGTCCTTCTCATGACCGACGGCAAGGACGAGGGTTCGACGCCGGACCAGCCAGGCAGCTCTATCGCGACGGCAGAGGATGCCATCCAGGAGGCCAACCGCAACTCGATCCCCGTCTTTACCATTGGCCTGGGCGATTCACTGGATCGGCAGTGGCTGGAGCGGCTGGCCATGCGCACCGGTGGCACCTACCAGGCTACGCCTACGTCTGGAGAACTGACCAAACTGTTCCAGAGCGTGGCTGACCTGCTCAAGCAGCAGTACCGACTCACCTATCGCTCTGGCGTCCCGGCGGACGGCAAGCTGCACTACCTGCGGGTTGACCTGAAGAGTGGCGTGCTGCATGCCTTTGATGGTCGCGACTATGGGCCGGTGCCTCTGCAACTTGAGCCAACGGCGGTACCACCGGCTGCACTGTCACCAACGGCCGTGCCCTCCACTCCCATCCCGCCCACCCCCGTGCCAACGCCTGCGCCTCCCAGCGGCATACCGTGGACCCGCGTTGGGGGCATCGGCGTCATTGCCGCGACACTGGGCATCGTGGGCTACTTCCTGTTCGGCCGCAGCAGGCCAGCAGCAGAGCCATTGCTCTGCCCCACCTGCGGCCGCAAGCTGGGCCCGGATGGCATCTGCCCCGACTGCAAAAAGCCCGGGGTAAAGGATCCGCACATCCGTTAGACGCGGGGCCACGGCCCCGTCCACGCCTGTTCGCAGTCGGGGCCGGGGTCCCACTGGCCGCAACGCCAGCCCGCAGCGCGGGCAGAATCGGGCCTCCTCCGGCAGCAATCCGCTGCCGTGCGCACAATGGGCCAAGGCGCCTCCCTTGCCGAGCTGTGGTGCTTGTTCGCCAGGCGTCTGCCGCTTCCGAGCAACCCGTCAAGCAGTGTGTACGTTCCGGCGGCTCGTCACCTGGCGACCGGGCCAATCCGCACCGGCTGCCTGGCTGGCACAGAGCCCCGTCCCTGCCTTCGGCGGCGGTCGGGGGGCTACGCCCCCAGACCCCCTCAGCATTCAGAACCCAGAAGCCAGAAACCAGAACCAATCAGGGGAGAACCTACTGCGCAACACGAAACCCCACAATGCTACTGCGATGGCCTGGCGCGATCGTGGCGCGGTCGGTACCGCACACGTCCGTTGGACCGCTTATCCACGAGCCGCCGCGCAGGACTCTCTCGCTCCCGGAAGTGGGGCCAGACGGGTTCTTCCTGGGCGTGCTGGAGTAGTACCACCCAACATACCAGTCCGCCACCCACTCCCACACATTCCCGCTCATATCGTACAGGCCCAGCTCGTTGGGGGCTTTCCCCTTCACTGCGTGCGTGACACCGCCTGAGTTGTCCTCGTACCAAGCTACGCTGCCCACGTCGTTGCTCCCGGCATAGGTGTATCCTTTGCTCAGCGGGCCCCCGCGCGCCGCTGCCTCCCACTCCGCTTCCGTCGGCAGCCGCCCTCCCGCCCACTTTGCGTAGGCTTCCGCCTCGTACCAGCTCACCTCCACTACCGGTTGGTCAGCCCCGTTCCACTTGGAGTCGCCCCAGCACCCGGGCTGCGTCACGCCGTTGCTCGTCTTCCAGGTCCACCCGGCGTCGCTCCAGTAGGACCGCGTGCTGTAGCCACCTGCATCGATGAATCTCTGGTACTGTGCGTTCGTCACCTGAGTCTGCCCTATCCAGTACCCGTCCAACTCCACCTGGTGGCGCGGCTTCTCATCTCTCGAGGCGCCGCGGTCGCTGTCCGCCGCACCCATCCAGTACGTGCCAGGCGGCACCCACACCAGCGTGATCCCCGTGGTGCCCAGCAGCTTCGTGGCCCCAGCTTTGGGCACACCGGTAGGTTGGGGCACCTGCGGTGCCCCGTTCGCCTTTGGGACATCGAGCGGAGCTGCAGGCTCCTGGCGCACCTCTTGCCGCACCGCGGTCGCCAATGCTCCGCGCAAGGCAGCCACAAACTCCTCCGCGCTGCCAAAGCGCTCCGACGGCTTCTTGGCCAGAGCTCGCTCTAGCACCTCGCTCACGCCCGGAGCCAGTCCCCCCACCGCCGGCACAGCTGCCATACAGTGCCCGTGCATAATCTGCGTACTGCTGCCCCGAAACGGCACCTGACCTCCCAGCATCTCATAGGCCATGATGCCCAGGGCGTAGAGGTCCGTGGCCGGCCCCACCTCGCCAAACCCGGCGTCGAACTCCTCCGGCGCCATATAGGGCATCGTCCCAGCCTGTTTCTCCCCCGAGCTGGCATAGCTCTCGGACAGAGCCTTGGCCAGACCGAAATCGGTCAATGTCGCGTGGCCATCCTCGCGGACCATCACGTTGGCCGGCTTCAGGTCGCGATGCAGCACCCCCTTGCTGTGGGCATAATCCACTGCCGACCCGACCTGCGCCAACAGGGGCACAGCCTGCGCCGGTTCCAGTTTGGCCTTGCTCTCGATGAACCGTTGCAGCGACTTGCCCTCCAGCAGCTTCATGACAATGAACAGGCTGCCCCCGGACTCTACCACGTCGTGTATGGGCACGATATTGGGGTGATCCAGCCGCGCCGCCACCCGCGCCTCCAGGAAGAACCGCTGCACGAACTCGGCCTGCACCAGCAGCCGCGGGTGGATCACCTTGAGCGCGACCTCACGTTCCAGTACCGGATCCCGCGCCCGGTACACCACCCCGTAGCTGCCGCGGCCCAGTTCGGCCAGGATCTCGAACTTGCCCAGTTTGCCGAGGGACTTGGTTGTTTGTGTCATGTCTTCTCCCAATCAACGAATCGACACTCAAGGCAGAGCGTGTCGGCCCCACGAAGCCTTCGACGGCGGCTGGGGGCGTAGCCTCCAGACCCTCCCAGCAATTAGAAGCCAGAAGTCAGAACCAACTATGGGAGAACCTACTGCGCAACACGGAACCCGACATAGAAGTAGCGAGAGTCTGGTACGAACCAGTAGCGGATGGCACAGCGGACGTACGCTGGACTGTTGATCCACGAGCCGCCACGTAGTATCTTGGCCTGTCCGTAACTGGGCCCGGTCGGGTTGCGCGGTGGCGAGTTCGCGTAGTAGCTCCCATCGTACCAGTCCCGCACCCACTCCCACACGTTGCCAGCCATGTCCAAGCCTCCGTACGGACTTGCTCCCCCGGGGTAGGTTCCAGGAGGCGCGGCAATGGCATACCGGTCATTCACGGTGACATCCTTCCAGTCAAAGCGGCAGCTCGAATCACAGTAGTTCAGCCGTTCTCCGTCCCATTCGTTGCCCCATGGGTACGTTCGTCCGTCCGTTCCTCGCGCGGCCTTCTCCCATTCCGCTTCTGTGGGCAGCCGCGCCCCCACCCACTTGGTGTATGCCTCCGCCTCGAACCAGCTCACTCCCACCACGGGGTACGAATCCCCATTGTACGCGGGGTCGTCCCAGAACTCGGGCTGACGGATGTCGTTGTTGCTCCTCCACGCCCAGCCGTCGCTGCTCCAGTACTGCGAGTCCTTGTAGCCTCCCGCCTCCACGAAGCGCCGATACTCGGCGTTGGTCACCTCCGTTTGACCGATCCAGTACCCATCCAGGCCGACGGTGTGCCTGGGAGACTCCAGTTCGAACCAGCTTCGCGGGCAGGAGCCGTAAAACCTCTGGCACATCGCCAGTGCTGCGTCGATCTCGGCATCTGTCGAGCCCATCAGGAAGCTGCCCGCCGGCACATAGACCAGGGTGATCCCTGCACCACCAAGGACCTTCGTATCCCCTGCCCGCGCTGCCTTCGGCGTAGGGCTGGGAGGGGCACTTGCCACCGATAGGTCGGCGATGGTCAGGTTGACCGTCAGGTTCTCAGCCTTCATCCACCCCACCACCCCGTCCGGCGCCTGTACCTTCAGCCACTGCTGGCCCGGCGAGCGCCCCAGCACGTCCAGCAACATGCCGCGTTCGTAGCTTCTGACCAGGGCATAGTCCGAACCAGGCCCCTCGCGCATCTCCGCGCTGGTGACCTCGACGAGTGCCTGTGGCTTTGGTGTCGCCGTGGTCGTCGGCGCCGCGCTGAGCGTGCCTGTAGGTGAGGGCAAGGACGTTTCAATGGCCGCAGCCTGTGTGTCAGTCGCCTCCGCCGCTCGCGCAGTGGCCGTCCGGGTCGGAGTCGGGAGGGGTGTGGGACCAGGGCAGCCGCGCACTGCCACGATGATCAGGACCAGGGCTGCCACCGCCCCGGCAATGGGCAACCAGGCCGGGATGTTGCGGAGTGCGCCCTTCGGCTCCGGCGAAACTGGCTGCGGTCGACACTGTGCCAGCAGGTCGGCCGCCCTGCGCCCCGCCAGCTCGAATCCCGGCTGGCGCCGCTCGACCTCGCTCAGCAGCTCTGTCGCCTCAGCCGGGCGGCCTGCCTGCACCGCCGCCAGGCCCTGGTCGAAGAGGCGGATCAGCGCCTGTTCTGCCTCCGGCAAAGTCGACGCGGGCCTTGATGGGTAGCTCCGCGGCACCCGGTCCCGGGGCACCGCCTCCGACCGGCACTCCGGCGCGGCCAGAGCCTTCCGGCCCTGTGGTTGAGGTGGCAGTTCTTGCTCGGGCTTGACCGGTCCGGGGTGCACCGGCTCCTGGGCGATCGACTCGGGGGCAAGGGCCGCAGAGGGGCGGTCCACCGTCGGCGCGGATCCTGGCAGCTCCAGCAGCCACTCGCCCAGGGTGGCGCACTCGCTCAGCGTATCGGAGCGCCAGGCCCGGTCCAGCAGTCCGGCCACGGCGCCGCCCCAGTGCTGATCCAACACCTCCCGCAGGATCTCCAGCCGCGGGCAGGCATGCTGCACCTCGGCCGGGTCAAAGTAGCTCTCACCCCATGCCGACGAGCGCACCCGCGTGTCGCACCAGCCCAGCATCTCGGCCAATAGCAACGCGCCGGCAAAGCGGTCGGCGTTGCCGGCCCACAGCCCTCCAGCCACAGAGCGGTGGGCATAGCCGGGCGAGCCGCCCGGTAGGGTCTCGGGCTGACGCAGCTCCGGGGCGAACATCTGCTCGACGTCCACCAGGGCCAGGCCTCGCCCGCCGCCCAGCTCCGGCAGCAGCACGTTAGGTCCGGACAAATCGCAGTGCGCCACCGTACGCTGCTCCATCGTCGCCAGGACATCGGCCAGGCCCCGCGCCAGGCTCAGACTCTGGCCGGCGCTCAACTCGCGCTTCTCCAGAAGAACTTGCATCCAGGTCGGACCTTCGATCCAGGGCATCAGAACAGCATAGAGGAGGTCGGCATTGCCGCGCAGGGTGGTCGCGTGGTTCTGGGGGGTGAGCACGGTGCGCGAGCACACGGAGAGTCCGGGTAGACTGGAATAGCGAGCCATCTGCTCGCCGAGGAAGACCAGCCCGGGCACCCGGAAGCGCGCCTTGAACACCTTGAGCGCGCGGCTCTCACCTCCGCTGACCAGCTGATACACCACTGCTTGCCGGCCTTCCTGACCGTAGGGCATGCCCCGGGCCAGGGGGTGCTCCCCGAACTTCCAGGTCACCCCGTCGATGATCAGACTGCCACCCGCAGTTGGCTGAAACGACACCGCTTAACCTCCTTCTCTTGCACAAATGCCGGCCCTGCAGGATCTCAGGGCTGCCACGACTGCCTGGTGAGAACAGGCAGGTAGAGGCACCTGGCAACCCAGCCCTCTCGCACCAGCCTGTGCCCGTTGACAGTCACAGTGAGGTCGTAGCCATATCCCGGCACGGCCCCGGCCAGCGGGTAGAGCATCAGGCTCACGGACCCATCACGGTCCTGGATGCTAGTTTCCAGGCTCCTGCTGCCAGCGGAGAAGACAGCCCACCCTTCGACACTGGCCGTCGCGATGAACGGCGTAGGCATGTTTCCAAAGCGGACAACCAGCTCGCGCCCCTTCTCGCACAGGAAGGTCTCCTGGCCTCCGTCGCCCCACGCGGCCCACTCGCCGATTGGCGTAAAGGTAGGCGTGGGCGTACGAGTAGGAGTAAGAGTGCGTGTTGGCGTCGGAGTTGCCGTAGTCGTGGCAGTTGGGCCAATGAAGGAATAGCCGACGCGCAGACTGTAGGCCTCGCCAGGGCAAATGGGACCCGGCTCGGCGTAGACCAGCAGGTAGTAGCGTCCTGGTGGCATCGGCCACGGGCTGGTCACATGTTCATCGATCCCGTTGCCCTTGGTGTTCGAAAAGTCAATCCAGTTGCCGTCCGGGGTATAGCCCAGGTAGAATTGATAATCGCACTCTGCGGGTACGTCATTCAACCAGGCTTCGATGACCTCGGTCACGCTCGTGTCAAAGTAGTAGTAGTCCTTGTCACCGGGTGGATCGATATAGGCCCGATAGACGAACCCTGGCATCAGCGGCCCGCAGGCCTGAGCCTTGGTGTCATTGTCTCCCCACAAGCAGGCTAGCGGCGTGGCCGTCGGCGTGAAGGTGGGACTTGGAGTGGGGGTTCGGCTGGGCGTTCTGCTGGGGGTGCGCGTGCGGGTCCGGGTAGGAGTGTAGCTAATGGCGGGGGTCAGCGTGCGGCTGGGAGTTCTCGTCGGCGTCCGGGTTGGGGTCATGCAGGCCCGCAGTGTCACAGTCCCCGCTACCGGCTGAGACTGGTTGCCCGCCGAGTCCTTGGCCACGACGTTGTAGGACAGCGTGCCGGCCTCCGAGAAAGGACCAATGGTGGCGGCGTAGGTCGAGCCGGACTCGTAGTTCATGGCCACATTGCTCCATGTGCCATCGGGCAGACCGTAGCTCAACCGCACAAAGTCCAGGGCCGACGAATCGCTCACGTCAGCGCGAATGGTCACGGTGGTTGGCGCCGGGCAGCCGGCGAGGTTGATCGGATCGGCGGATTCGCGCACGTTAGTCACCGTTGGCGGCGTGGTATCCAGTTGCTCATAGTACACCCGTTCCACCGAGTAGACGGCGTACCTCGTGTCCCCTCCAGCGCAGTCCCGCGCGTAAACGCCCCAGCTCCCATTCACTGGATCTCCGTCCAAATAAGCTGGCTCTTCTCGCACCAGGTAAGCATCATCGTCCGTCTCGGCGCCATCATCCGCGCCGCCGTCAGACGACATCCCGAGACGACTCCACACGGTCCTAGGCCGAGG
>Ga0116143_10001213_pt1 | contig 32341 bp, 30 predicted proteins | sample AD_UKC034_MetaG_FD_89745 | JGI IMG/M metagenome (GOLD analysis project Ga0116143, IMG submission 89745) | Active sludge microbial communities of municipal wastewater-treating anaerobic digesters from USA - AD_UKC034_MetaG | ecosystem: Engineered > Bioreactor > Anaerobic > Digestate | place: USA... | reverse complement strand
CAGCTTCATGCTCGCGATCACCATTCGCTCTTCAGGCCTGAGTTGCTTGTACGTCTTTCGTTGTTCTTCCATCGCAGCACCTTACGCCGGGTGAGGTGTTGCACTTCAGATTTGAGGCCGCCCAGTCATCGCGAGATGCTCTGACCTCACCGGGTCTGAGGTTGCGTCCGCTCAAGTCGCCGGCTCGCTTGCCGACATTGGACTGGTGAGGCCACGCTGAGCGTCGCCACCTCCACACCCTAACCGCCGATCGACACAACCTGAATGGGAGTCGCTGTGACCCAAGAATCGCTGGACAAGAAGAAGGGCATTCCCGACATCGTCTTTCTGCTCGACTGCAGCGGCAGCATGAAGGAGTGCCTGCGTGCCGTCACCGACAACATCGCCGGCTTCGTCGACACGCTGAGTTCGCCCGACGCGAACGGCGGGGTGTTGATCAAGGACTGGCGCATCCGCGTGGTCGGCTACCGCGACAAGGACGCGGACGGCTCGCATTGGTGGATCGACAACCCGTTCGCCAGCGACGTCGCCCAGGTGAAGTCACAGCTGTCGGCGCTGGAGGCCAAGGGTGGCGGGGACGAGCCGGAGTCGCTGCTGGACGCCATGTACACGGTGTCGCAGTGGCCGGCGGCGGAGCGAGGCGCAGCCCCGTCACCAACAGGGTGGCGGCACCGCCACGACGCGACCCGCATCGTCATCATCTTCACCGACGCCAGCTGCAAGCCGGCATTCACTGCCGCAGACGGATCCACCGGTTCGGTCTCCGACCTGATCAATGCCTACCACGCCAACAAGCTCAAGGTCTGCCTCTTCGCGCCGGACGCTCCCCTGTATGCCGACCTGTCCAGCATGAACGGGCTGGAGTGGGAACCGGTGGGTACTCTCGACGCCAATCCCGTCGGGGCGCTGAAGGACTTCGTGTCGAACACCGGGAACTTCCGCAAGGTGATGGAGGCGCTCGCAAAGACCGTGTCGGTCTCGGCCGTGGTCCCGACGCTCTAAACGCTGCGGAGTTCATACCATGCCCATCAAATTCGGAGCCGACGAGAGCGTCAAGTCCACGATCGACACCTACGTGGTGGACAAGGTTCTCAGCCAGGGGGCCTTCGCGCACGCGGCGAAGGCAAAGTCGACGACGAAGGGCGTGAACGTCTTCCTGAAGCGCTACTTCTCCCCCACGCCGGCACTGGGCTGGTACGAAGGGTTCGTCCGTCACCAGCAGGAACTGAAGCGGCGCGTCACGTCCAACGACGGTGTACGGCAGTACTGCTACGGCTTCGTCGACTTCTTCGAGGGCAACGAAGGTCGTGCCAAGAAGACCTTCCACCAGGTCTTCGAGTTCATCGACAACGGCAAAGCACTCACGAAGTTCATCGAGGAACTGGCCCCGCTGGGGCCAACCGCTCAATGGGACCAGCGCGTGCGTTTCGCCCGGGTCATGATGATGGGCATCTCGGCACTGCACGGGCAGAGGATCGTCCACACGGACCTCAAGCCCGACAACCTGCTGCTCATTCCGAACCCGCACTCGCCCGGCGAATATCACCTGAAGATCATCGACCTCGACTGGTCGATCTTCTCCGACCAGCGGGCTCCCTGGCACGGTGACTCCAGCCATGGCGGCTATGTCGGCACGCCGATGTACATGTCGCCCGAGCACGTGGCTGGCCAGGTGCCCGACGAGCGCTCCGACGTGTTCACCTGCGCCCTGATGCTGGCCGAGCTGCTGGGAGGCGACCACCCCTTCGCCAAGGTGTCGAACTACCCCGACGCGATCAAGCGCGGCAGCTTCGAGAGGTTCCGCCTTGGCCAGGCTGTGCCCAAGGTGGAGAACACAGCCTATCTCGAGGAGCTGGTCAACCGAGCGCTCGCCCCGGAGGCCTCAGGCCGACCGACCGCAGTGGAACTGCGCGACGCCCTCTTCGGACGAGGCAAGGCCGGCGAGGCCTCTCGTCCGGCACCAGTGCCGTCGCCAGCGGTGCCTGCCGTCACGGCGCCTGCACCGTCTCGCGCGCCGGTGCCGACGCACGCCCCGTCCAGCGCCGATGGAGTCGAACTGACCTTCGAGGGGAGGCCCGTTCTCAGGATGCGCATCGACACCATCGTCGGCAGAGAACTGCTCAAGCCGATCAGCGCCGACGCCCAGTTCGCCAGCGAGTCGCAGTTCCGTATCCACCGTTCCCCGAGCAAGGACTGGATGGTCAGCCCCGTCGCAGGCGCGCAGAACGAGACGCTCGTCGACGGAGCGCGCCTCGCCGCGCCGACCCGTCTGCGGCCGGGGATGCGCCTCGCCATCGGCAACTCGGCCAAAGGCATCGAAAAGCTGCCCCTCGTGGTTCAGTTGACCTGATCGATGGAAGCAAGCCCGATGCAAAGCCCAATCCAGGGGGCAGCAACCCTACCTCCAACTGCAGAGAGCTCACCCTCGGTGACGGCCCACCTGCTGCCAAGCGCAGCCGACGAGCTGGCTCGCATCAGGCGCGAGATGCCGCGACTGCTGATCGAACTTTCGCTGCGGATGCGCGCGGGGGGCCGACCGTTCCCGGCACTTCATTTCGGCGGCCCACACAAGGTGATCCGCCTGAGCCAGGAGACAGCGGGCGCCGCGGAGGACTGGTTCTTCGTCGGCGATCTGCACGGCGACTTCTTCGCGCTGCACAGCATGCTGCGACACGCCGAGACCCTGCATCCCGGGTGCAGGATCCTGTTCCTGGGCGACATGGTGGATCGCGGCGATCACCCGTTCGAGAGCGTCTTCCTGCTGCTCGAGTGGGGACTGAAGCGCCCTGGCCGTCTGGCGTGGATTGCCGGAAATCACGACGTGGCCTTCGACCTGCCGGACGGCGCCGAATTCTTCACCTCGCTGGTCAGTCCTGCCGAGCTGCTGCAGGTCGTGAACAGGGCGGATGCACTGCACGGTTTTCGCCGGGAACTCGGGCGGTTCTTCGTGAACCTCGGCAAGGGGCTGCCGCGTGCGCTGCTGTTCCCGGACGGCTTGCTGGCGACGCACGGCGGCTTCCCCCTCGTCGATCTGCAGGCGCATGGAGCGCAAATCGAGGATGAGGCTGCCTACCTGGATTGGCTGAACAGCCCGGCCTGCCTGAAGGACTTCACCTGGACGCGCATTCATCGCGCCCCCAAGAAGCTGCCAGACCGCCACTCGACAGGCGCGCAGTACGGCTTCAAGGACTTCGAGGCGTTCTGTGCGCTCAAGCCGGACTGGTTCCCGGTACAGAGAATGATCACCGGGCATGAGCATCCGGCCGACGGCTTCGCCGTCCATGCCACCTACAAGATCAATCCAGCCATGACGCTGGTGGGCTTCGGCTTCGACGATTTGCGGGCGATGCCCGAGGCCTACGCGCACTACACCGACGTTCTTCACATCGGACGTGGCAGGGCCGGTGCGCTGCCAGAGGTCTTGCCGGTGCCGGTGGATCGCAGCGAGCTGGCGTGGATGTACCCCGAGCTCATCGCCGCGCCTGCTGTCGGCGCAGATGCATCTGCGAGCGAGCCCTCGATGCAACCCGACGCCGTCGTCGCACAGGAGACCTGAATGTCAGCCCCGAACGTCGACCTCGTGCTGGTGCTAGACGCCAGCGACAGCATGCGGCCCTGCATCGACCAGCTTCGCCGCCACCTGCGGGAGCTGATCAAGCCGATGCAGGGCTACGTCGGGAAGATCCGCTTCGGCCTGGTCAGCCTCAGCGCGTCCAGCGCGGATGGAGCGCAGGTCTTCAAGGTCAACACCCTGGCGGGAGGCACCGAATCTCTCCAGCCGCTTTACGCCGGAGCGAGAGGTCAGTACGAGTTCTTCACGGAGGACCCGGACAAGATGATTCGGACTCTGGAGCAGATCGAGGTCACCGGGGACGAGCACAACCTGCTGGCGCTGGACATCGCGCTCGACCACCCCTTCGGCCCAAGCAGCACGACCAAGCGCATCGTCGCCATGTTCTCGGACGAACCCCTCGAGGCCGGTGTCGACCGCGCGTCGGGCGTATCCAGGATCCAGGCACTGATCGACAAGGTGCACAAGCGCCGCGTCAAGCTGTTCTGCGCCATGCCCTACTCGGATGCAGCGCAACGGCTGTCCGAGGCCAACGGCTCGGAGGTCGAAGCGGTCGATGGGGGGCCCGGCCTCTCGAGTGTGAACTTCAAGGCCCTGCTGACCCAGATGGGGAAGAGCATCAGCGTCTCTGCGCTGCAAGGCGGGCTGGCCGACGAAGCCCCAGCAGCGCTGTTCGGCCAGGACCGCTGGCAGTTCGGCGACTTCGGCTGGAACGGACAAGACGCGCGGTAACGGGTCGGGTGCCGTGTCACTTGCCGCACTGTCAGCGCAGCGCCTGCTCGAGCTTGGGGGCCTGAAGGCACGTTGCAGCGCCAAGGTGCGCTGCGTCGCGCACGGCCTGTCCCTTCCTTGCGACCTCTGTGATCTGGAGGGCGGCGCTGGTCCCGGTGTCGTCTGCGAGACCTGTGGGCATCACTTCGCTCAGGGATTGCTGGCGACCTCGGAGCGGCCATGCCAGTCGGTCGCCGAGTTCACTCGCACGCGAAAGATCGCCTTCGAAGACGAGGCCCGAGCAGCATTGCTGCGCAACGAGGCGGAGCAGCAGCGCCGAGAAGTCGAGCGACAGCGGCGTGCGGAGGCCGAACGCCAAGCCGCCGAAAGACTGCGAGCGGAGCGCGAGCGACATGCTGCCGAGGAGGCCGCTCGCGAAACAGCGCTGGAAGCCGAGGCAAGTCGGATTCGCGCCGAGGAAGCGGAACGAGCCCGACAGGAGCGCGAGCGCCACGAACGCGCGGCATTGGAGGCTGCCCACACAGCCGAGGTTGCTCGCGGGTCCAGGCGCGCGTCGTGGTCACTCTGGGCGGCGTTCACATCCAGCGTCGTGGGCGCCGCCTGGGTGTGGAGCATGCCCTTCGTCAATCCACCCAAGTCCACAGGCTACCTCGTCGGCTACGCCGTGCTGGTCCTGCTCATGCTGGGGCTGTCGGTCTCTCCTCTGTTGGGCACCGAGCAGGCGCACCGGTCCCTCAAGCGCTTCTCTCCTGTGACCTGGGCCCTCGTGGGCTTTGCGTGGCCGGCCGTCGCGGCCCTGGTGCTCTGCCTGCTTGTGGCGAAGTTCGAGTTCTCGCTGCAGTACGCAGTAGCTTCGTTCGTCGGTGGCCTGCTGCTTCCTAGCCTGGTCATCGTCACTTGCAGCCATGTCGGCACGGCACTCTCGATGTCCGCTCCTTGGCCCCGGTTGGTTGGTGCGGACTTCAAGGGAATGCGGAGTCCCTGGATCTGGGTTGGGCTGCTGCTCACGCTGGGTCTCAACGGCGGGTTGATCGCTGGAAAGGCACACCGGTTCGACGACTGGTTCATCGCAACCGACAACGGTTCGACACCTGCCCTGGCGCCTGCAACCGCCGCATCAGTTGACCCCCCGTCCGGCATGCCAGTGCCCAAGACCATCGCGACGGAGGAAGCAACGATTCCCGCAGCCGCCGGTCTCGTTACAGATGTCGCAGCGGCATTGACGCCGGAAGACATCGAGTATCTGCAGGCCCGTCTCGGCTTCCTTCCACGGTCGGGGGCAACCGCGCGGGTGCTGCTGGTGCCAACCACAGGCCTTGAGCCCATCGATTCGTTCGGGAGGCGCGTCGGAAGCGCCTGGAACGCTGCTGGCGCCGAGTCGCACGCCGATATCCTGATTGCAGTCGCAATCAATGATCTAACGGTCACGATCAATGTCTCCAGGACTTTGAACGAAACGCTCACCTACACCGAAGTTCAGCGTCACATCGACTCGCACTTCAGCCCTGCCGCGAAGAAGGCTGGAATCGCAGAGGGGCTCATGCTCCTAGTTGACCGAATCGAGCGGACCCTGGCAACCGTTCGCCATGCGCGAGTCGATGAGAGCCGGCTACGAACTGCGACATTGCAGGCGGTCCAATCGATCGCCGATGGAGTTCACCGGTGGGATGGCAAGCAGCCAACCCTATCGGCGATCGACGCGGCCGCAGTCGACTCGGCGATCGCACAGCTCGAAGCCATGCCACGCCCGTCCCGCGGCGACCGGCAGCTTGCCCGGCGGCTTCACGCCAACGGATTAAGCCTGATCGGCCAGTCAGGGTTCGAGGCACTGGCTGCAGAGAAGATGCTTCTCGCACATCAGGCCGATCCGCTGGACGTGCAGATCGTCAACGACCTCGCCTTTGCCGAGATGTCGGCTGGGCGTCATGTCGCCGCAACGAACTACCTTCTCGCGACCTTGCGGCTGGCGCCCACGCGCACCAGCGCTTGGGTGAACCTGGCGGAGACGGTGCCGTTCATAGGCACATCGGGGGCAGATGCCATACGCACTGCCACGGACCTGTACCTGGCCGGCTACTGGTTCTCCAAGGATCGCGCGAAGACGGTGGAGTACCTTCGTGGCAGGTCCGAGGCGCCTGAGGCCATGGGGGAGGTGCGCGCCGCGGCAGCCAGCGCACTGCGGCGTCTCGACGCAGCGCCCCCCAACTTGGTGCCGGGCGAGGCGGCTCCAGAGACTCCAACTACCACCGGGAGGCCTGAGGGGCGCTTGATCGAAGGCGCCGATAGCAGCTTTTCTCGCTTCATCCCATCCGCCGAGCAAAAGAGCGCTCGCGACGCCGCGACGACTCAGGCGGCCGAGGCTGCGACGCGAGTCCTAAATCTGGTGATTCACAGCCTGACCTCGAACGGCGTAAACATCCCCTCAGCGGGCCAGCTGCTGACGGAGCCGCGAATCGTCGCAGCGATCAGTGCCCGAGACCAGGCCATCGGGAAGGTTCCCACCAACCGGCTGGCGTCATCCGCCTTGTTGAAGAGGGCACAGGATTTGTTGACTCGGCAAGGTTCCGCGCAGCAGGTAGTCGATCTGCTGGGCGAGGCAGTCGCCGAAGATCCGTTCAATGGTCCGATGCTCGATGCCGTGACCGCCGCACTGTGGCGCGTCGGGAAGCGCGACGAGGCCGTGAGAATTGCATTGTGGCGATACGTGATCGACCCGCTTCGGCCTGCCTCATTGATCCAGTGGGTGGAAACCGCATCGAGCTCGGGAGAGACGCCGCCGGACAAGGCTGGTGCAATGATGGCGGTGGCATTCGCACTCTCAGGAGAGGACCCTGTGGTTCTGGCACGGCTGAAGGAAATCGGCAGTGCAGGCCCCCGGAAGGGCAAGGCCTCCGAGGCAGCACTTCAAGCCATCGCCATGATCGAGTCGGAGCAGTGGCAGCAGCGATCTCGTCCGACCGCCCGCAACTGAAGCGTGTGCAGCGTCCCGACACGCAAGAGCTGCCTTACGGCCCTTCCGCCGGAAATGAACGGAGTACCCGTCGACGGCCATCTTCGAGGGCTTCGCTGACAGTCTTCTCGGCCACCCGTAGGCCCCTCTCGGCCGCTCGGTTGTTTGCGGCGAGCTCTGATTCAAGGACACCCGCTCAGGTTCCGAAGTCTTCGGACGCTTACGCAGTAGAAGCACTTCAGTTTGGACCAGCGCAGCCGAACAAACGAGGTGGCCTCGTCGAGGCCTCCATTTGCCGAGGGAGTTCAGTCATGTTGACATTCGAGTTCAGGGTTCGCATGCCACGAGGCGGCGAACAGAAGATCATCGTCCGCGCCAACAACCGCCGCAACGCGGAGGCGATGGCCGAGGCTCAGACGGGGGGCAAGGTGCTGGGCGGGCGTCAGCTCGCCAGCTGAGCGGCGATCCTGCTGCACATCGCACCCCCTACTCGCAAAGTCCATTCACGATGCAGCAGTCCTGCAACAGGCCGCTCACCTGCCTGACCCACGGGCTCGCGTGGCCATGCGAACTCTGTTCTTTAGAGAACAAGTCATCCACTGCTTGCCAGCATTGCGGCCTCGCTGTGTTGGCGGACCCATCGTCGGGCGGCCAACGGGTCTGTGCCGGCTGGCTTCAGTCGGCCCCTGCCTATCCGGTCGCGACGCCCGACAGGGGTGCGCAGGCACCGATGGACCCACTAGCGGCTCGGCATCCAGGCGACACATGGCTTCGTCGACTCCAGAGGCTGGGACTCGAGGTGGACCGCGCGCAAGGCACGATCTCCCTTGCGAGGCCGGACGACGTCTCTGACGCAGGCGCCCGTGCAGTGAGTCTGACCTTTTCCGATCGCACGTCGGCGGTCCTCTGTCGACCATCCGAAGCGGAGTTCGCCAAGCACTACGACTCATATGACTTCAAGACATGGACGCCCGAGATCCGCTTCGACGATGAAGTGCTCTTCTGGAAGGAGCTCGAGTCAGTCGAGCAGCGCACCAACCGACGATGAATCGCGCGGCTCCTCGACTGGCGCCAGTGTCAGCACTCTATGGGTGCAGCCTTGGAGTGAACTTCGATCGCTGAAGGTGGCGGTGTTGCGGGCCCATGGGCCGGCTCGGAGCCGTGCAGATCACAGCGGGACTTCCCGCGACACCGAGGACCAAGAGGCTCCAGATGAGGTCGACCAGGACGAAGATGGCGGCGAGCGCCCGTTGACGATCCTGCGCGACCTGGACTCAGAGCGCGACACCGGGGTTCAGATCGTGTCCGTCGAGGCGTGGGAAGTCGAGGGCGGCTCAGTGGCCATCGTTGGCGAGCTCGAGACCATCTCGGGAAAGAAGCTCGACGAGTACCGGGAACTGCAGTTCGTGGTCTACGACGCAGCCGACAAGATCCTCGGTCGCGGCTACACAAACTTCAGCCCCTTCGGAAGGAGGCAAACCTTCGATGAGGAGGTCTCGGAACTGAGGTCTGGTGGGCGAGCGGCCAAGGTTCGAGTGTTCCCGTCGGGCGACTGACGCGATGCCGAAGCGTGCGCTGGAATCGCCACGACTCACCATGACTGTATCTTCGCTCTTTCGCGCCCCGAGCGCGGGGCGCTGGTGGACTCGAACCTTCTGACGGTTCGCTTTCATCCCCGCGCACAAGTCCGAGCGCCTCGCGATCTCCTCTTCGGGATAGGCCACTCGCCAGACAAGTCGCTGTTCGTCGCGTTGAACCACAAGACGACAAATCGACAACCCGGTCGCCTCGAATCTGCAGAGCTGTCAGTGAGCGAGTTCGTCCGTAACGCCACCCGCGATCTTCGGGAGGGCTGGCGCAGGAGCGTCCCTGGAGGGATCGCCTCCGTCCGGCGGATCGCGGTGGAAGACGCGTCGCTCAACACCTGCATGGCGCTCCTGCCTTTGACCCAGGCCATCGCCGCGGACGCCGAGCACGACTCGCATGTGGTGTGCGCAGTGCAGACGCACGGCGACGGCAATGCCGAAGCCAAGCAGCGCCTCGACTCCTGGATTCGCTATGTGACTGACTGGGAGCAGCACTTCAGGCCATCGCCATGCTCGAGTCCGAGCAGTGGCAGCAGCGATCTCGTGCGACCGCCCGCAACTAAAGCGTGTGCAGCGTCCTGAGACGAAAGAACCGCCTTACGACCCTTCGGCCGGAAATGAACGGAGAACCCGCCGACGGCCACCTTCGAGCTCTTCGCTGACAGTCTTCTCGGCCACCAGCGCCTCCATGACAGCCACCGCGAGGGCGTAGCCGATCCTCAGATGGCGCTGGATGAAGGCAATGCTAGCCTCCTGCGAGAGCATCACGGCATGGCGCGCCTGACGCAGAACGTCTGCACTGGGACCGCCATGAGGTACCGCATGGAGTCGATCCGTGTGCCGCTCACCTTCAACACCCTCGGGACCGGTCGACCACCCTTCGGGCAAGTGGTCGCTTGCTACACGCTCGGAGCCGGGGAAAGCTGCGTTCGACAGGCCGGAGGCCACGTCATGTGCAATCTCGGCATCCCAGACCTTCTGCTTGCACTGCTCGAGGCAGTCCCACAGGGAAGTAGATGCCGATGCGAGGTCGTGGCCGAGATACTTGCCGTCTGCTCTCCACGTACCCGTGGCGTCCATTCCGATGCTGAAGATCGCGTCTGACATGGCTTCACTGTACCGGGGTCGACAACGTGCGTCACCCGAGCGACGGGTGCTGGGTTACGGCCTCCGTGAACTCGGGCGATGCGCCCGATCCGCTCGCGACTTTCAGACGATGCCGTGAGCCGATCGTCCCAGTTCGAGCCCATCAGCGAAACACTGGCGCACGAGCACTCGCTCGTAAGTCAGCGCCTGCGCAGGCTTAAGTCGGACCATGAGCATGCCGAAATGCAAGGGGGTCTCTCAGCGGCCTCACTTCCACTTGAGGAGCACATCCATGCTGACATTCGAGTTCCGAGTCCGCATGCCGCACGGCGGCGAGCAGAAGATCGTCGTGCGCGCCAACAACCGGCGCAATGCCGAAGCCATGGCCGAAGCCCAGACGGGCGGCAAGGTGCTGGGCGGGCGGCAGCTCGCGAGCTGAAGCGACGGACGGGAAGTGCGCACCACCCTAGACCGCCTCGCCAATGAGAAGCGGTCCGTGCCAAGTCATCCGCCGTTCGAATCGATGGAGTGCGCGCTCACGGCTCTGGACGCCTTGGCTGCGCGCAAGTACGTCCGTTCAAGACCTGCACGCAGCCAGGAGCAGGCTGACCGGTGGCTGAAGGACCAAGCTGCATTTCTCAGCGAGGGCCTGGATGTCGCCGCTTGGGATGAGGCAGATTCGCCATTGCTTGCAGCGGCCCTCGATGCGGTGGAGCGGTTTCAAGCCGCGTTTCTCCGCTGGACATCTATGGACGAGGACACCCTCGTGCCCGCCGATCAGCAAGACGCGGATCTTCAGGACGGGTTCGAACTCTGGTTCTCAGGCCTGCGCGGCCGTCTTGCCGTTTCCGGCATCTCCGTGAGCGATGAACCATGCCTCGATCGCTGCGGCGTGGCGCTCGAGGGCCATGGCGTGCCGCACATCGGCTGCGTTCGGACCATGATCGTCTTGAGCAGCCTTGTCCACAAGCATCTTCACCCCCGGCTCGTGCGTGCGACCCGGTTCGTGGCGACGCTGTTCTTCTTGGAGCAGATCGACAAGGCGGCGGGCGGCTCGTCCCTTCCTCATCGCCGCATCGACGCCAAGGCCCTCAGCGAGGGCTCGCTGGCGAAAGTCGATGGGCTTTGGCAGGTGGCGCAGCGGTTGCATTCGAAGGGGTAGCCATGACCGATTGGCGAGACGTCTTCTGCGGGCGTAAGGCAGAGCTGAAGCAACTCGTTGACGCCTACGAATCCGTCGCCGCTGGCTCGGGTCCACGGCTGGCCGTGGTCTGCGCCGACCGGGGGATGGGAAAGACGCGGCTCGTCCAGGAACTGTACCGGCACCTCTCGACTGCATGCGACCCGGATGACTACTGGCCCGACGCATCGCTGTTCAAGGGCAACAACCTGCGAGTTGCATCAGATTTCAACGATCCTGAGACGCAGGCGCACTTCGCTTCGTTCACGACCGCCCAGCGCCCGATGCCCTTCCTGTGGTGGGGCTTCAGGCTGAACGATCCGCTGGACCGCAACGCCGTGCGCTCGGACATGGCGGGACATCGCCGGACACTGGACCCGCATCTGGAGCGCGCGCGCTTTGCGCGTGAGCAGTCGGGCAAGCGCTCCGCGATCAAGCACTCTGCCAAGGACACGGCCAAGGACGCCGCGCTAAAGATCGGCGAGGCGCTGCTGGAGAGCGTGCCCGGTGTCGGGCTGGGCAAGAACCTGATCGAGGTAGGCCTCGGGATCTTCAACAGCGCGCGTGCGCACAGGGACGTCCGGCGCGAAGACGAGGAGTTCGGACGCGCCGACCTGGCCACGCTGGATGCGCGGCGCGCTGACGACCTGTACGAGCGCACGCTGGACGACCTGGCGGCACTGCTTGATCCGGCGGACCGGCTCGGCCGGTTGCCAGCCGTGGTGTTCTGCGACGACGCGCAGTTCGCTCGCGAGGGCGGCGACGAAGGCGCGCTGCGGTTCCTGGAGCGGCTGTGGGAACGTGCCGAACGTGGCGGCTGGGCGCTGCTGCTGGTCGCCACGCACTGGGCCGTGGACTGGACGCAGGATCCGCTCGAGCCGGGCGCGAGCTTCGCGAAGACCTTCGCACCCCTGGGACAGGCGCCTTCAAGCGTGGCTGTGGTGCAGTTGTCGAAACCAGCCGAGCTCGCGCACCTGGTCACCGGTGCGCTCCCCGGGCTGTCGGGCGCGGACACCGGGCTGCTGATCGACAAGGCCGACGGCAATCCGCAGGTCCTCATCGAACTGGTCGGTCGCGTGAAGGCGTCGCCCGCGTGGCGCACGCCCCAGGGCGCCCTATCGGCCCATGGCCGCAAGCAGATCGCGGCGCACAGCTGCAACCTCACGACCCTCATAACCGAGCGCTTGATGAGCGACGCGACACCACCCGAGGTACGGGTGGCGCTGGCGCTGGCCTCGATCCAAGGCATGCAATTCCTCGCGGACCTCACCCAGGCTGCGGCGCAACGTCTGCAACTCGACACCGACGCAGGTGTCGGCTTGGTCTCCGCGGAGAACCCTCTCCGGCTGATCGTCGGCGTGCAGGACGGCGTCGCCAGCTTCGTGCAGCGCGCCTACCGTGAGGCTGCAGCCACGCTCGTCGCGTCGCAGCTGGGCGATCCGCAGCAGATCCGGCTTGGCGTGCTCGATGCGGCGCTGCAACTCATCGAGCCGGGCGACTGCTGGGAGCGCATGACGCTGGAACGCAGGAAGTCGCTGCTCGGCATGGTGGCCTCGCTCGGTGCCGAATCAGACGATGCCTCCATGCGACTGCAGGCCGCTAGGGCTTTGATACGCCTACTGTTGATCGACGACGATGTCGCTTCCCGCGCACGGCACGCTGGCGTTCTGCTGCAAGGCATGGGCGCCCGATGGTCGGTTGCTGCGTTCGAACCCTTCGAGATCGACGCTGTTGCCGAGGCACTGGATGGCTGGGACGGCATGCATGGGAGCCTTCGGCTCGACGAGCGATGTGTGCGCGACCTGCGCCCGCTCGCCGCGGCTGACCCAGCAGCACATGGCGCCCGGCTCGTCCACGCGCTGCTGCGCTTGGCGGAACACCGTGGATTCGAGGGCCTGCACGAAGAAGCATCTGCACTCGTCGACGAGGCGATCGACATTCAGCGGCGCCTGACCGGCCAAGCGACATGCGACGGCACCACCGCGCTGGCGGACGTGCTGCATCGCTCCTGCACGGTCTGGGGCCAGCGCGAGCACCGTGTCGACGCGGTGAAGCGCCTGGAAGCCGAGGAACTGGCGCTTCGCCGGGTGCACTTCCAGGCGAGCTGCAATGCCGGGACCTGCAAAGCGCTGATGCGGGCTCTGCACTGCCAGGCACGGCATCTGCATGCCCTCGGCCATGCATCTGCCGACGATGCGGCCGAGGCGGCAAAACTGCGCAACGAGGCGCTCATCGCTGCGCGAAGCTTCGCCGCGTCGGTGCCCGATACGGGAGAAGGCCAGGCGGCCATCGTCGACGCCTTGGTGGCTTGCCTGGCGCCTATCGAGAGCGTGGGCCCGATACAGTTCCGGCTGCCTTCGGCCGAGGAGGCCGCGTCGGCCCTGCCGCTGATCGAAGAGCTGCTGAGCATCGACGGATTTGCCTTGGCCACTGATGTCGACGGCGCTTACCTTACGTTTGCACTCAGCGTGTTCGGCGCCGCGGCAGCGAACCGTTGCGGCGACCTCCCTGCACGTCAACGTCTCCTGCAGCGCAGCCACGAGGTTAGCGAAGTCAGGATCGAGAACCTCTCGGAGAGCGACCGATCGGCTCTTTGCTACGCGGGCGCCATTCGAGACCTGCTGGAGCAGGACTTCGATGGCGCCCTCGCGTTCGCACAGCAGGCGGTCCGGCTGGCGGCCGAGGCGCGCAACTGGTATGAGCTGGAAACAGCAAGTGCATTCGCCCACCGCGTCCGCGAACAGCACTTACTGGTGCTCGTGGAGCCGGATCCGAGCGACCACGATCGCGCCGCCGTGCTGCCCGCCGTGCTGCACGAGGTGTGCGCCAGCGCTGCGGCGTGGGGCGACGATCCGACAGCGGCTGGTGATGCTTTCAAGGCCATCGCCTGGCTGATGCGTGAAGCGTGGGAACGCGATGAGGCACAGGGACATTGCGCGGACCTGCTCGTGCGCGATGTCCGGCAGGCCGTCGAGGTCTACCGATCGGGACATGACCGCGCGACCCGTCCGGCAGAAGTGACCCAGGCGTGGCTGCTGGCCCTCGCCCGTGCCCTGATGCTGGCCACGCGCGGCACGGTCGGCGACGACTTCGAGTTCCTCTGGCAGCGCCTGCTCGGCGTGTTTGCCACGGCCATGCAGGCCGAGCGCTCGATCGACGATCTGAACGAGCTTTACTTCGCGCTCAACGATCTGGAAAGCGCCTTGTTCGAGCCCGACGTCGACCTTGCAACGACGCTCGAGTCCGCGATCCTGCATCTGATCGAGTCGATTGCCGAACGGTCGCGCGACCAGTGGTCGCGCCGGCAGCTGGCCTTCCGGCTGGCCATGAGTGCGTTCACATGCATGCGCGATGACGACCTCGACCCGGCAACCCGCCTGCTCGACCGGGCCCGCGAACTGTGCGCGGGCCTGCTGGCCGAATCCCCCTGCGCCGCCAACCTGGATGAGATGCGCCGACACCTGGAGGCGCGCGAGACTCTGGCCCGCCGCCGTGGCGATGTGGAGGCTGAGCGCGTGGCCCAGCTTGAGAGGTTGGCGGTCCTGCGCAGCCTGACGCTCGTTGACGACGACCTGGAGCGTGCACAGGAACTCGACGAATTGTCGGCGCGTCTGGCGCCAGAGACGGCGGGGTCGCACGCCTTGCACTGACCGATGAGGCAATGCGACCGATCCGCGGTTCGCTAGCTCTATGTCGCCTTACAGCCGGTGCCGGGCAATCCGATTGGGCCGGCGCGATGCAGTGGCGGCCCAGAATGACACTGACGCACCCGTTGGGCCGCTCTCGGGGACGGCTACTTCTCAGGGCCGACTCGTAGGGGCTTCTCCGCCATCGTCTTTCGAGTCCGTGCGTATTTCACGCCATCGCGGACACCCATTTCACGGGATCGCGGACAGCGTTTCACGGCAAGGCGGACACCGTTTCACGCTGATCGCGGACAGCGTTTCAGCGTGATGGCGGACAGCGGCAGCGCGCGCGGGTGACCTGAACCGTGGGCATGCTGGTCGATTTTTCGACCGGACATGCCCACCCCCAGGATCACCATGCGTCAACTACGACAGACCCTTCGCCTTCACCTCGAATCCCGCCTGAGCCTGCGCGAGTGCGCGCGCGTGCTGGGCATCTCCAAGACCACCGTCGGCGCCATCGTCAGCATGGCGCGCGTGGCCGGCGTGGATTGGGCCGTCGCCCAGGCTTTGACCGACGACCAACTCGAGACCCGCGTCTACCGCCCGGCCGTACCGCGTTCGTCGCGCCACCTCGAACCCGACTTCGCGCTCATCCATCAGGAACTGCGTCGCCCCGGCGTAACCCTGCAGTTGCTCTGGGAGGAGTACCAGCGAGGCAATGACCTAGCCTACAAGTACACCGCGTTCTGCGTGAGGTACTGTGCCTGGGCTGCCGCCCTGAAGCGCTCGATGCGCCAGACCCACGTCGCCGGCGAGAAGCTGTTCGTGGACTACGCCGGCCAGACCATGCCGGTCGTGGACGCCGCCACCGGCGAGATCCGTCGCGCGCAGATCTTCGTGGCCGTGCTGGGCGCCTCGAACTACACCTACGCCTGCGCCACCTGGCAGCAGACGGCCGCGGACTGGGTCGGCGCCCTCATCGGCACACTGGAGTTCATCGGCGGCGTGCCGCGGCTCATCGTCCCCGACCAGCCCCGCGCACTGATCGCCCGGCCCGACAGCTACGACCCCATCCCGGGCCGGCTGGTGCAGGAGTTCTCCTCGCACTACGACGTGGCGGTGCTGCCGGCCAGGCCAGGTCGCCCGCGCGACAAGCCCAAGGTGGAAGTCGCGGTGCAGGTGGTCGAGCGCTGGATCCTCGCGCGGCTGCGCAACCGGCGCTTCTTCAGCCTGGCCGAGCTCAACGCCGCTATCGGGCAGTTGCTGGCCGAGCTGAACCAGCGGCCCTTCAAGAAGCTGCCCGGCTGCCGCCACTCGGCTTTCATGGCGCTGGAGCGCGGTGAGCTGCGGCCGCTGCCGGCCAGCCCAATGGCGATCGCCCGCTTCAAGCGCGCCCGCGTCAACATCGACTACCACGTCGAGCTCGACGGCCACTACTACAGCGTGCCGCACCGGCTGGTGGGCGCCGAGGTCGAGCTGCGCGTCACCTCCACCACGGTGCAAGTGCTGGCCGGCAGCGTGCGGGTGGCCGTGCACGCCTACAGCGCCATCAAGGGCGCCCACACCACGCTGGCCGAGCACATGCCGGCGTCGCACCGCGCGCACCGCGAGTGGTCGCCGGCCAAGCTCATCGCCTGGGGCGAGCGCATCGGCGTGGCCACCGCTGCCGTGGTGCGCTGGCAGATGGAGCACCGCCCGCACCCCGAGCAGGGCTACCGGGCCTGTCTGGGGATGCAGCGCCTGGCGCGCGAGTTCACGCCGGCCCGCCTGGAGGCGGCCTGCGCCCGGGCGATGGCCATCCGCAGCCCGCAGCTGCGCAGCGTCACCTCCATCCTGCGCAGCGGCCTGGATCGCCAGCCGCTGCCCCCGAAGCCCGCCCAGGCCAGCCTGCCGTTGCACGAGAACCTGCGCGGCCCCGACTACTACCACTGACCCCCCATCCCACGACGTCACCGACGAAGGAGAACTCCCATGCTCAACGAACAGACCCTGACCCAGCTCAGAGCCCTGCGCCTGGACGGCATGGTGGCCGCACTGGCCGACCACGCCAGCAGCAGCGCCGCCACCGCGCTGCGCTTCGAGGAGCGCCTGGCGCTGCTGGTGCAGCGCGAGATCGACTGGCGCGACGACAAGCGGCTGGTCCGGCTGCTCAAGGCCGCGCGGCTGAAGGTCAGCGGCGCGTGCATCGAGGACATCAACTGGCGCGCCTCGCGCGGCCTGGAGCGGCACCTGATCACGGCGCTGGCCGGCTGCGACTGGGTGCGCCACGGGCGCACGGTCCTGATCACCGGCGCCACCGGCACGGGCAAGACGTGGCTGTCATGCGCGCTGGCGCGGCAGGCCGCGCGCAACGGCTTCACGGTGCTCTACACCCGCACCACGCGGCTGCTGCAGGAGCTGCGCGTGGCCCACGGCGAGGGCAGCTTCAGCCGGCGACTGGCGCAACTGGCACGCATCGACGTGCTGGTGCTGGACGACTTCGCCGGCGCCCCGATGGAGCCCGGCGAGCGCAACGACCTGCTGGAACTGCTGGACGACCGGGTGGGTGCCAAGGCCACGCTGATCACGAGCCAGCTGGCGGTCAAGGCCTGGCACGCCTGGCTGGACGATCCGACCGTGGCCGACGCGATCCTGGACCGCCTCGTGCACAGCGCGCACCGCATCGTGCTCAAGGGTGCGTCGCTGCGCAAGCCCGAAGGTCAGGCAGACGAGGAGGCCTCATGATCGCTTCGCGCAGACATCGGTACACCGATGGCCCGGCGCCGAACACGGCCTGCCCACCGCGGCGGTCGGCCGGTTCGTCGCAGGCGCCGACCGCCCGCCGCCGTGGACAGGCCTGCCCTCAAGATCGCCAAGAGAGCATCGCCTTCGGCGCCGAGTTGCCCACCCCGGCGCTGCGCGCCGGCATGGACAACACGGGCAGCTTCACGGCCATCGCGGACACCTGAGATACGATGAACCCGGTCACCCGCATACCCTGCACCCTGTCCGCCATCGCCGTGAAACGGTGTCCGCGATCAGCGTGAAACGGGTGTCCGCGATCGCTGAAATGCGCAAGTCCGAGTGGATCCGCTCCGCCGCAGGCTACAGTTGCGTCGCTGCACGTCTTGCCGATGACCGGTCTCAGCGCGGCGCTGCATGCTCGACATGTGGGGTTTGCTGTGGGGTTTTCGGCGCGAGACAAACGAAATATGAAGGCACGACAGGCACTTGGCTTCGCACTCGAAGTTCAGGTGCAGAACATCGAGTGAGCCCTCGAGCGGGCCCTCGAGTGAATCTCGAGGCTTCCTGCTCCATCCAGGAGGGCGGGTGATCGCGCGCCTGCCCGTGCGCCGGGCAGCCGGGGTGGAGGCGAGATGCGATGAGCAAGCAGGACCGCGAAGCCCAGCGTCCGCGATGGATGATCTACGGGGCGAACGGCTACACGGGCGAGCTGATCGCGCGCGAAGCGGTGCGACGCGGCCACGCGCCGGTGCTGGCGGGTCGCCGCCGTCAAGCGGTGCAGGCGCTGGCGGATGCGCTCGCGCTCGAGGCGCGCGCCTTCGCGCTCGACGATGCCGCCTTGCTCGCCGCGGAGATCCGCGGCCATGCGCTGGTGCTCAACTGCGCCGGCCCGTTCTCGGCGACCGCGGCGCCGATGATGGCGGCCTGCCTGGACGCCGGCGCGCACTACCTGGACATCACCGGCGAGATCGCCGTGTTCGAGCACGCGCAGTCGCTCGATGCCCGTGCCCGCGAAGCCGGTGTCGTGCTGTGCCCCGGCGTGGGCTTCGACGTCATCCCGACCGACTGCGTGGCCGCCGCGCTGAAGGAGGCGCTGCCCGATGCGACGCATCTGGCCCTGGGCTTCGACACGCGCTCGGGGCTCTCGCCGGGAACCGCCAAGACCTCGATCGAGGGCCTGGCGCAGGGCGGCAAGGTGCGCCGCGACGGCCAGATCGTCACGGTGCCGCTGGCCTACGGCGTTCGTCGCATCGACTTCGGCGACGGCGAGAAGGAGGCGATGACGATCCCCTGGGGCGACGTGTCCACCGCGTATCACACCACCGGGATCCCGAACATCGAGGTCTACATCCCCGGCTCGCCGCGCATGATCGCCAGCGCGCGGCGCGCGAACCTCGTGCGCCCGCTGCTGAGGCTGGCCTGGGTGCAGAAGCTGGTCAAGGCGCATCTCGCGCGGACGGTGAAAGGGCCGGGCGATGAGCAGCGCGCGCGCACGCCCACCTTCGTCTGGGGCGAGGCGACCAATCCGCGCGGCCGGACCGTGGTCGCACGCATTCGCACCGCCAACAGCTACAGCCTCACGATCACCGGCGCGCTGGCGGTCGTGGAACACCTGCTGGGTGCGCGCCCCAAGGGCGGCGCCTACACGCCCGCCAGGCTGATGGGCGCCGACCTGGTGACGCGCCTGCCCGGGTCGGGGCCGCTGAAGATCGATCGAGCCGACGGACAAGCCGGCGTGGTGCGAGTGGTCAAACCGCGCCGCAGCCGCCGCGCCGGACGACGCGACCGCGCGTGATCCCGTGATCGATGCGCCCGTCGCCGTGCGGGACACTCGAACGCGGCCTGCACAGGATCGCGCATGCGGCGCATACTGCGGTCTCTGGCTTGTCCCGCAGCGTGCTCGTGAACGTCGTCCGCCGAGGCTCCGCGCCTTCCCTTCAGTTCGGGCTCTGGGCCCTGGCGCTGTTCGCGCTCGGCCTGTGGCTTGCGCATCGCTTCGCCGCACCGATGGTGCAGTGGATCGAGCACTGGCAGACGGCGAGCGAACTGGCCTTCGTCGCCACCTCGGCGCTGGCGGTGCTGCTGCCCGCGGCGAGCAACCTGCCACTGCTGCCGATCGCGGTCACGGCCTGGGGGCCGCTGCCGGCCGCGGGGCTGCTGCTGCTCGGGTGGACGATCGGGTCGATGCTTGCCTACGCGCTCGGGCGCAGGGCGCGGCCCTTCGTGCTGCGGCACTGGCCAAGCGTGCTGCACGCCGCCGACATCGAGCGGCTGATCCACCCGCGCCACCGGCTGCTCTCGCTGATCGTGCTGCGCGCGAGCTTCCCGGTCGACGTGCTCTCGCATGCGCTCGGCCTCTTCAGTCGGCGCACGAGCGGCGCCGAGGTCATGCTCTCGACGGCGCTGGGCGCCGCGCCGTTCGCGCTGCTCTTCGCCTACGTGCCGACGATGTCGACGACGATGCAGGCGGCCGTGCTGCTGGTCACCGGCGCGGGCTTCGTGATCTACGTGCGCTGGCTGCTGCGCCGCGAGGTCAATCCGCGTCCTGGAACGCCTCCTCGCGCTTGCTCTTGATCGCCGGCAGCGAGACGATCACGATCATCAGCACCGCGGCGATCAGCAGCCCGGCCGAGAGCGGCCGCGTGACGAAGGTCGACCAGTCGCCGCGCGAGAGCAGCAGCGCGCGGCGCAGGTTCTCCTCCATCATCGGGCCGAGGATGAAGCCCAGCAGCAGCGGCGCGGGCTCGCAGCCGAGCTTGTAGAAGGCCAGGCCGACGAAGCCGAAGAGCGCCCCGACGAAGACGTCGAAGTTGTTGTTGTTGAGCGTGTACAGGCCGATGCAGCAGAAGGCGAGGATCGCCGGGTAGAGGATGCGGTAGGGCACCGTCAGCAGCTTGATCCAGATGCCGATCAGCGGCAGGTTCAGGATGATCAGCATCAGGTTGCCGACCCACATCGAGGCGATCAGGCCCCAGAAGAGCTGCGGGTCGCTCGTCATCACCTGCGGCCCGGGCTGGATGCCCTTGATCGTCATCGCGCCGACCATCAGCGCCATCACCGCGTTGGGCGGGATGCCCAGCGTCAGCATCGGGATGAACGAGGTCTGCGCGCCGGCGTTGTTCGCCGACTCGGGCCCGGCCACGCCGCGGATGTTGCCTTCACCGAAGGGCACCTCGCCCGGCCGGCCGCGCGTCTTCTTCTCGAGCGTGTACGAGGCGAACGAGGACAGCAGCGCCCCCCCGCCGGGCAGCACGCCGAGGATCGAGCCGAGCGCCGTGCCGCGCAGCACCGCGGGCGTCATGTCCTTGAAGTCCTGCGCCGATGGCCACAGGCCCTTGACGTCGCGCGTGAAGACTTCGCGGTGCTCGGCCGGCTTGCTGAGGTTGGCGATGATCTCGCCGAAGCCGAAGACGCCCATCGCGATCGCCACGAAGTCGATGCCGTCGGTGAGCTCCGGGATGTCGAAGCTGTAGCGCGGCACGCCGGAGATCACGTCGGTGTTCACCTGCCCGAGCAGCAGCCCGAGGATGATCATCGCGATCGCCTTGACGAGCGAGCCCGAGGCGAGCACGACGGCGCCGATCAGGCCCAGCGCCATCAGGCTGAAGTACTCGGCCGGACCGAACTTGAACGCGAGCTCGGTCAGCGGCGGCGCGAAGGCCGCGATCACGAGCGTGCCCACGCAGCCGGCGAAGAAGGATCCCAGGCCTGCCGAGGCCAGCGCCGGCCCTGCGCGCCCCTTGCGCGCCATCTTGTAGCCGTCGATCGCGGTGACCACCGACGAGGCCTCGCCCGGCACGTTGATCAGGATCGCGGTCGTCGAGCCGCCGTACTGGGCGCCGTAGTAGATCCCCGCCAGCATGATCAGCGCGGGCGTGGCGTCCAGCGCGTAGACGCTGGGCAGCAGCATCGCGATCGTCGCCACCGGCCCGAGGCCCGGGAGCACGCCGATCAGCGTGCCGAGGACCGCGCCGGCGAACGCGTAGAGGACGTTGGTGAGCGTGAACGCGACGCCGAAGCCGAGCGCCAGGTTGTTGAGCAGATCCATGGGCCTGGCCTTCTCAGGAGCCGAGGAAGGTGGGCCACACCGGGATCGTCAGGCCCAGGCCTTCGACGAACACGAGCCACGAGAAGGCGGTGATCACGACGCTGCTGATCAGCGCCTCCTTCAGGCTGAACTCGCCGCTGCCCAGGCTGCCGACGATGATCAGGAGCGGCAGCGCCAGGCCCATGCCGAGCACCGGAATCGCGATCCCGAAGAGCACGACGGCAACGAGCACGAAGGCCGCCGACTTGAAGCCCCAGTACCCGATCGGGTCGCCGCCTTCGACCTCGATGACCAGCGCCTTGAACAGCACGAGGCCACCGAGCAGGGCCAGCAGGATGCCCAGGCCGAAGGGGAAGTAGGCGGGGCCCGGGCGCGCGGAACTGCCGAAGCTGTAGTTCGTCGCCCCGACGGCAAAGACGATGCCGATGACGATGAACATCAGCCCTGACCAGAAGTCCTTCTGGCTCTTGATCTTCACGCGCGCACTCCTCCGCCGGCAGGGATGAACCAAAGTGCATTCTAGAAAGCCCTGCGAGGCGTCCCATGGGGTCTTTCCACGTGACAGCGTCGTGGCGTCGACAAGGAGCACGGCGCGCCTTGCGCGCAGCCCGGCCCTGGGAACGCTGCTCAATGATCGAGCCCCGGCGTGCTGCGCAGCACTTCCTCGATCGTCGTTGTCCCTTCGGCGACCTTCATCGCACCGGCCAGGCGCAAGGGGCGCATGCCGTCCTTGCTCGCCTGGCGCCGCAGTGCGGCGATGTCCGCGTGTGGATGTACCTGCTGGCGCGCGGCCTCGTTCATCACCAGCAGCTCGTAGAGCCCGGCGCGGCCGCGGTAGCCGGTCTGGCGGCAGGCCTGGCAGCCCACCGCCTTGTAGGGCCGCACGCCGCCGGTGAGCCGCCACGGCTGCGCGAGCTCGTCCAGCGCCTGCCGCGTCGTGCCCTCGTCGCGCTGCTTGCACGAAGGGCACAGCGTGCGCACGAGGCGCTGCGCGAGCACGCCGATCACCGTGGCGGTGATCAGGTAGCTCGGCACGCCCAGGTCCAGCAATCGCGTCACCGCGCTGGCCGCATCGTTGGTGTGCAGCGTGCTGAAGACGAGGTGACCGGTCAGTGCGGCCTGGATCGCCATCTCGGCGGTGGCCAGGTCGCGGATCTCGCCGACCATGATGATGTCCGGGTCCTGGCGCATCAGCGCGCGCAGGCCTTCGGCAAAGCCCATGTCGATCGCCGCGTGCACCTGGGTCTGGTTGAACGCCGGCTCGATCATCTCGATCGGGTCCTCGATCGTGCAGACGTTGACCTCCTCGGTGGCCAGCGCCTTGAGCGTGGCGTAGAGCGTCGTCGTCTTGCCGCTGCCCGTCGGGCCGGTGACGAGGACGATGCCGTGCGGGCGCTTGATCAGCTCCTGCCAGCGCGCCGCGTCGTGCTCGCCGAAGCCGAGCTCGGCGATCGTCTTCACCGCGGTCTGCGGATCGAAGATGCGCATCACCATCTTCTCGCCGAAGGCGGTGGGCAAGGTCGACAAGCGCATCTCGACCTCGGCGCCCTGCCCTTCGGGCGCATCCGGGCGGCGCGTCTTGATGCGGCCGTCCAGCGGCCGGCGCTTCTCGACCACGTCCATGCGCCCGAGCAGCTTGATGCGCGAGGTCATCGCCGCCATCACCGGCAGCGGAACCTGGTAGACGGTGTGCAGCACGCCGTCGATGCGAAAGCGGATCGCGCCGATGTCGCGCCGCGGCTCGAGGTGGATGTCGCTGGCGCGCTGCTCGAACGCGTACTGCCACAGCCAGTCGACGACCTGCACCACGCCCTGGTCGTTGGCGTCGAGCTGGCCCTTGACCTTGCCGAGCTCGACGAGCTGCTCGAAGCTCGCGCTGGCCGCGACCTCGCCGCTCTTGTGCGCCGCGCGCACCGAGCGCGCGAGCGCGTAGAACTCGCCGGTGTAGCGGCGCAGCTCCTCGGGGTTGGCGACGACGAGCTTCACCGGGCGGCGCAGGTGGTTCTCGAGCTCGGCGACCCAGCCGGTGTCGAAGGGTTCGGCCGTGGCGATCGTCACCTCGGCTGTGCCGACCTTCACCGGCAAGGCATGACGCGCCTGCGCGTACTGCGCCGACATGACCTCGGCGACGCGGCCGGCGTCGGCCTTCAAGGGGTCGATGCGCAGGTAGGGAAGCTGCGCGCGCGTGGCCAGCCAGGCCGTCAGCGCCTCGACGTCCAGCGCCTGGCCGGCACCGGCCGCGTCGCGGCGCACGAGCCCTGCCCCGCCCAGGCGCACCAGCGCGTGCAGCGCCGAGCTGCCGGCCGACAACCGCCGTGCCACGCGCTCGACGTCCTCGCGCCCGATCCAGCCGTCCTCGCACAGCCACTCGAGCAGCTCGCGCCAGTCCAGGCGGCCCCTGGCCTGCGCGCGCGGCGCGTGGCGCTCCGGACGGCGAACGGTCGATGTATTCATGGCTGCATGTCCCGCGATGGCTTGCAAGGGTCCGGTGGGTCGGTCCGCATCAGGAAGATCTCGGCGCCCGCGCGCCGCGGCCGCCCACTGTTGCCGCACGCGGCTGCCAGGGCCGGACCATGCGCAGCCAGCTACGCGCGGCAAGGTCGAGGTGCCCGAAGCGCTGCTCGATCGCCGCTGCGCGCTGCAGCAGTTCCTCGCGACTGGGCACGACCGCGCCCTGCCCCGCGACGACGACGGTGTTGCCCTCGCGCGTGGGGCGCAGGCTCCAGACCTGGTCGGCGCCGAAGACCGCGGCGATGCGCGCCGCGCTTGCCTCGAAGCTCGAGCGTCGGCCAAAGAGGTTCACCGCCATCAGGCCTCCGGGCTCGAGCACGCGGCGGCAGGCGGCGTAGAAGTCCTCGTCGTCGAGCACCGGCGCGGCAGCTTCCTCGTCGTAGAGGTCGACATGCAGCAGGCGCACGCTGCCGGGCCGCGCTTCCTCGCGCAGCCAGCGCAGCGCGTCCATTCGCAGCACCTGCAGGCGCTCGCCATCGTCCGGCAGGCGAAACCAGAGCCGCGCGGCGTTGATCACGAGCGGGTTGAGCTCGACGGCGATCGTGCGCATGCCAAGCGCCGCATGCGTGAAGCGCGTGATCGCCGCCGCGCCGAGCCCGAGCTGCACCGCGAGCCCGTCGGACAGGCGCTCGCCCTCCCCGTCTTGCGGCAGCCAGAGCAGGACAGCGAGCATGCGCTGCACGTAGTCGAGCTCGATCGCGTCGGGCTTGCGGATGCGCATCGCGCCCTGCACCCAGATCGAACCCAGGTGCAGGTAGCGCACGCCCTCGTGCTCGCTCACCGTCACCGGCGGCAGCGCGGCGGCGGGGCCGGCTGGCGCGCTGGACGATCGTCTGCGCAGGGCCATGCGCTCAGGACCTCGTCGCGAGCCCGGCCTGCTCGAAGGCCTGCGCCCAGGCCTGAAGCTTGCGCGCAAAGGACCAGCTCGCGTTGGCCGGGCTGGTCGAGGGCAGACGCAGCACGGCAATGCCCAGCGCGCGCGTGATGCGCATCGCGCGCGCCGACTCGCCGCCGTTGTGCGCGATCAGCGTCAGCCGCGGCAGCGTCGCGACGAGGCCGGCGATGTCGTTGGGCTCGGCGTCGCGGATGTCCGCATCGAGGCTGCCCGGCCGCCGGCAGCGCGCATGCACATCCCAGATCGCGAGCCCCTGCTCGCGCACGTAGGCGATGCGCTCGGCGTAGGGCCACTCGGCGAGCGGCTGCGCGAAGAGCTCGGCCATCAGCGGCCAGAAATGGTTGCGCGGATGCGCGTAGTACTGCTGCTGCTGCAGCGAGGCCACGCTCGGGAAGCTGCCGAGCACGAGCAGCCGCGCCTGCGGCCCCGCCACCGGCGCCAGGCCCTGCAGCAAGCCGCCGGCACGCGCAGCGCCGTGCTCCGCGCGGGATCGGGTCGGGGCCAGGCCGCGCGCACTCCCGCGCACCGCCGCCGGGGACTTCGCTTCAGGCATCGGCAGGCACCGGCAGCGCGGCCAGGCGCGGCAGCGCAGCAAGCGTGTTCTCGCGCGTGATGCGGGCGGTCTCCTCCAGGCTCCAGCCGCGCAGTTCGGAGAGGACCGCGGCGATGCGCGGCAGCTCCGCGGGCGTGTTGCGGCTGACGGCACCGGCAGCCCGCTCCGCCGCGGTGCGGTAGAGCCACTGCGGCGGAATGTCGGGCGCGTCGGTTTCGAGCACGATCGCTTCCGACGGCAGCGTGCGCGCGAGCTCGCGGATGCGCAGCGCGCGCTCGTAAGTGAGTGCGCCGCCGAAGCCGAGCTTGAAGCCCATCGCCAGCAGCTGCGCGGCCTGTTGCACGCTGCCGTTGAACGCGTGCGCGATGCCGCCCTGCACCGGGTGCCGCCGCAGCGCGGCGAGCACCGGGTCGAGCGCGCGCCGCGTGTGCAGGATCACCGGCAACTCGTGCTCGCGCGCCAGGCGAAGCTGCGCCTCGAGGAAGCGCTGCTGGCGCGCGAGGTCGGCGCCTTCGACGAAGTGGTCGAGCCCGATCTCGCCCACGGCGACGAGCAGCGGGTCGTCGGCCGCCTCGCGCAGCGCTTCGCCAAGCCGCTGCAGATCCGCGTCCGGCGCCTGATCGATGAAGAGCGGATGGATGCCGAGCGCATACGCCAGCTGCTCCAGGCGCGCAAGCCGCTGCAGTCCGTCGAACTGCGCCACCGCGACCGCCGGCAGCACCATCTGCCGCACCCCGGCCTCGCGCGCTGCGGCGATCACCGCCGCCCGATCGGCGTCGAACTCGGGCGCATCCAGATGACAGTGCGAATCGATCCACATCCCGCCGGGGATGATGCCAGCCTGCAGCCGCCCGAGCGTGCCGCCGAAAGCCCGAATCGAACCTGCAAGACAGCGCACATCGTGATAGGGTTGGCCGCAAGTCGATTCCTTCGCGCTGCCTGCAGGCGGCAAGGACAGACATGCGCAAGGCCCCGCTGTACAGCCGCTCGCCGCGCCGCCCGGCCCCGGGCGGCCCGCACACGGCTGACATCCAGGCCGCGGTGGCACGGCCGTCCGAAGCAGGACGTTCCGGCGCGACTGCAGCATCCGGATACCGGGCTGACCCGCGCCTTGCGGCAGCAGCCGCTCCCGCTGCGCCCGCCTCCGTGATTCCGGACGAAGAGTCCGGGCGGCCCGGGCGCCTGCGTGCACGCCTTGCACGCCACCCGGCATCGCTGGCGGCGCTGGGCGGCACCTTGCTCGCGGCGCTGGCGATGTCGCTGGTGTTGGCGGGGCGTCCGGCCATGCGCGTGATCACCCAGGACGACATCGACCACGCGGTGCGCACAAGTCTCGAGAAGGATCCCCTGCCCTCGGCCGCGGCGCGCGCCGCGGCGGCGATCGCGCCTGCGGTCGTGCGCGTCGTCGGTTCGACCGACGAGCACGACGACGGTGACGAGAACGCCGAGCGCAAGGCGATGGAACGGGCGCTGGGCACCGGCGTCGTGATCATCGACAACGGCACCATCCTCACCAACCTGCACGTCGTCGCCGGCAGCCGCAAGGTCAAGGTGCGCTTCTGGAACGGCCTGGAGAGCGACACGCAGCTCGTGGGCACGCAGCCCGAGAACGACCTGGCGGTGCTGCGCGCGCTCGAGCTGCCCGACGACCTGGAGGCGGCGACGATGCGCAGCACCGCCGACCTGGCGCCCGGCGACCAGGTCGTTGCGGTCGGTTTTCCCTTCGGCCTCGGGCCTTCGGTGAGCGCCGGCGTCGTCTCGGGCCTGCGGCGCGAATTCCGCAGCCCCGACGGGCAGTCGCACCTGACCAACCTGATCCAGTTCGACGCTGCGGCCAACCCGGGCAACAGCGGCGGTCCGCTGGTGACGATGGACGGGCACCTGGTGGGCATCGTCACCGCGATCCTCAACCCGAACGAGCAGCGCACCTTCATCGGGATCGGTTTCGCGGTGCCGATCGAGAACGCCGCCACCGCCGCAGGCATGCCGCCGTTCTGACGCATCGCCACGCGTTCGCACCCTCCCTCATCCTCCAGGCACAGACACGCATGAACGACACGGCCGCATCGATCGCCACGCTGATGGAGCAGATCCTCTACGAGGTCAAGCGCGTCGTCGTCGGCCAGGACCGCTTCCTCGAGCGCGTGCTCGTCGCGATGCTGGCGCAGGGCCACCTGCTGGTCGAGGGCGTGCCGGGGCTGGCCAAGACGCTGACGGTCAAGACGCTCGCGCGCGTCGTCCGCGGCAGCTTCCGCCGCATCCAGTTCACGCCGGACCTGGTGCCGGCGGACCTGGTGGGCACGCGCATCTACAACCAGAAGACCGGCGAGTTCGGCACCAGCCTCGGCCCCGTGTTCGCGAACCTGCTGCTGGCCGACGAGATCAACCGCGCGCCCGCCAAGGTGCAGAGCGCGCTGCTCGAGGTGATGCAGGAGCGCCAGGTGACGATCGCCGGCGAGACGCACAAGGTGCCCGAGCCCTACGTCGTGATGGCGACGCAGAACCCGATCGAGACCGAGGGCACCTACCCGTTGCCCGAGGCGCAGGTCGACCGCTTCATGATGAAGGTGCTGGTCGACTACCCGAGCGAGGAAGAGGAATTCGTGATCGTCGAGCGCGTCACCGGGCCCGCGATCGAGGTCAACCCGGTGGCCGACACCTTCCAGCTCGCCGCGCTGCAACGCGAATGCCGCGAGGTCTTCTGCGACCCGGCGCTGATCCAGTACGCGGTGCGGCTCGTGGCGGCAACGCGCCGGCCGGCGGCCTTCGGCCTCTCCGAGATCGCGTCCTGCATCAGCTACGGCGCAAGCCCGCGCGCCAGCATCGCGCTGGTCGAGGGCGCCCGCGCGCTGGCGCTGCTGCGCGGGCGGCGCTACGCGCTCGTCGAGGACATGACCGACCTCGTTCCCGACATCCTGCGCCACCGCGTCGTGCTCTCGTACGAGGCGCTGGCCGAGAACCTGACGAGCGACGCGCTGGTCGCGCGCATCATGAAGGCGGTGCCGGTGCCCGACAAGCCGCTGGCGCACGCGAAGGCCTGAGCCCCCGCGCGGCAGGGACGACAAGCCGATGACGACGACGAACACGCCCGCCCCGGTGACCAGCGACGCACTGCTGCGTCGGCTGGAGTGGACCGTGATCCGCCGGCTCGACGGGCTGCTGCAGGGCGACTACCGCACGCTGTGGCGCGGCCTGGGCGTCGATCTGGCGGACCTGCGCGAATACCAGCTGCACGACGACGTGCGCCACATCGACTGGAACGTCACCGCGCGCTTGCAGCAGCCCTACGTGCGCCAGTTCGTCGAGGACCGCGACCTCACCGCCTGGTTCCTGCTCGACCTCTCGGGCAGCGTCGACTTCGGCTCGGCCGACGTCACCAAGCTCGCGGTCGCAAGCTCCTTCGTCGCCACGCTGGCGCGCGTGATCACGCGCCACGGCAGCCGCGTCGGCGCCGTGTTCTACGGCGCGCAGGTCGAGGGCATCCTGCGCCCGGGCGGCACGCGCACGCATGTGCTCGAACTGCTGCAGCGGATGCGCGCGCACTCGCGCAGCGCCAGCGCGGGCAACAACGGCGGCGCCAGCCGGATCGCGGCGCGCGGCAGCGCCCGCAGGCGCGGCACCCAGGCACCGGCCAGGGGCACCGTGCTCTCGGAGCTGCTCGCCGCGGCCGAGAGCCTGATGCGCCGGCGCGCGCTCGTCTTCGTCGTCTCGGACTTCATCAGCGAGCCCGGCTGGCAGCCGGTGCTGGCGCGGCTGGCGCGGCGGCACGAGGTCGTTGCGGTGCGCGTCTTCGACCCGGCCGAGATGGAGCTGCCCGACGTCGGCCTCGTCACCGTCGAGGATGCCGAGACCGGCGAGCAGCTGCTGATCGACGCCGCCGACCGCGCCTTCCGCGAGCGCTACGCGCGGCTGGCCGGCGAGCACGAGGACGCGCTGCGCCAGGCGCTGGCCACGAGCGGCGCCGACACGCTGGAGCTGGCCACCGACGACGACCTGCTGGACGCGCTGCTGCGCTTTGCCGAGCTGCGCCGGCTGCGCACCCGGCAGCCGCTGCCCGGGCGCTTCCCGGCGCACCTCGCTGCGGAGAAGGCCGCATGAGCTTCTACTGGCCAAGCCTGCTGTGGTCGCTGCTGCTGCTGCCGCTCTTGGTGCTGCTCTACCTGTGGCTGCTGGCGCGGCGCAAGCGCACGAGCGTGCGCCTGGCCAGCGTGCAGATCGCCCGGCTCGCCGCCGGCAAGGGACCGGGCTGGCGCCGCCACGTCCCGCCGCTGCTGCTGCTGCTGGCACTGGCGTCGCTGCTCGTGGCCACCGCGCGCCCGGCGGCCAAGATCACGCTGCCGCTGTCCGAGCGCACGATCATCCTGGCGATGGACGTCTCGGGCAGCATGCGCGCCGAGGACATCAAGCCGAACCGTCTCGTCGCGAGCCAGGAGGCGGCCAAGTCCTTCGTGCGCGCGCTGCCGCATGAGGTGCGCGTGGGCGTGATCGCGTTTGCGGGCACCGCGGCCGTCGTGCAGGCGCCGACGACGAGCCGCGACGACGTCATCGCGGCGATCGACCGCTTCCAGCTGCAGCGCGCCACCGCCACCGGCAGCGGCATCATCCTCTCGCTGGCCACGCTCTTCCCCGATCACGGCATCGAGATCCAGCACGTCACCGGACAGCGCAACTTCCCCGGCCGCCCGATCGGCAGGACCGAGGAGGAGGAAAAGCCCAAGTTCACCCCGGTCGAGCCGGGCAGCTACCGCTCGGCGGCGATCATCATGCTCACCGACGGCCAGCGCACGACCGGCCCGGACCCGCTGGACGCCGCGAAGATGGCCGCCGAGCGCGGCGTGCGCGTCTACACCGTCGGCATGGGCACGACCGCCGGCGAGATCATCGGCTTCGAAGGCTGGAGCATGCGCGTGCGCCTGGACGAGGAGACGCTGAAGAACATCGCGCTGATCACGCACGGCGAGTACTTCTACGCCGGCACGGCCGAGGACCTGAAGAAGGTCTACGAGAGCCTCTCCTCGCGCATGGTGGTCGAGACCAAGGAGACCGAGATCAGCGCGCTCTTCGCGGCGCTGGGCGCGCTGCTGGCCATCGTCGCCTCGGGCATGAGCCTGTGGTGGTTCGGGCGCGTGGCCTGAGCGGGCCAGTGCAAGGAGCAGCGATGGACAAGAAGGCCTACGTCGTCGGCCACATCAGCGTCAAGGACGAGGCGCTGTGGGCCGAGTACCGCGCGCGCGTTCCCGACACGCTCGCCCCCTGGCGCGCCGAACTCGTCTGCCGCGGCCACCGCGTCGCCGTCTGGGCCGGCGAAGGCCCGCACAGCGACCTCGTCGTCATCCGCTTCGAAAACGTGGAGGCAGCGAGCGCCTGGTTCCACTCCGCCGCGTACCAGGCGCTGATCCCGCTGCGGCAGCAAGCCGCCGATGTCGTGCTGGTGTGCTACGAGGAGTGAGCAGCGAAGCGCGAACGACAGCTGATCGCAGAGCGTGAACTCGACAACCTTCACCCGCAGCCTCAGCCCTTCGAGCAGCCGCAGCCCCGTGCCGTAGAGCAGTGCGGCCACCAGGTGCATGGTGCCCCTCAACTTCACCAGCAGCGCGCGCACCTCGCTCGGCGTCAGCACCACCGACAGCCTGCGCTGGGTCTTGGCGCTCACCACCTCGTCGAGAGCCAGGGCAGCTCGATGCGCAGCACCTGCCCGTAGAGAAAGAGCAGCGCCGCCCGCGCCTGCGCCTGCGCCTGCGCTTGCGTCGACGTCGACGTCGACACCCCGCGCTCGACCGCCAGCGCCGTGAGAAAGGCCGTCACCTCTGCAGCCCCCATCTCACGCGGATGACGCGCCCGTGAAAGCGCAGGAAGCGCTGCACCCAGTCGACATAGGCCGCCTCGGTGCAGATCGAGTAGTGCCGAACCCTGATTTCGTGCCGCACCCGGCCAAGCAAGCACGGCGCCGCAAACGCGGGCGGTGCGCCCGGCGCCACCGTGGAACTTGCCGCGCTGGCTTGACGGATGAAACGGCGGGGACAGAATCCCGCGCGGACCCAAGTGAACTCAGCGGCCGTGAGGCGGAGGCAGCAACAGGCTTCATGCCGCCCTACGTTTGGCCTCGAAATCTATCCAGCACTGATGCCAGCCTACCTCTTTCTCTGGAATCCCAAGGCCGATCCCTCCTCGTTTAAGGACTACGAACGTGTGTGTGCTGCCGCTGCAGCTGGGCGCCCCTATGAATCTCGCTGGATCTGCCCTTCGACGCGACCAGCGGAGGGCGACATTGCCTTCATGCAGCGCACAGGTCCTCACAACAACGGCGTCTTCGCGAGGGGTGCAGTTACCCGAGGTTCACACACGGATCGAGGAACTCGTGTTGTTCGGCTCAGGCTCGACGCATTTCTTCCTCTCGGCCGAGAAATACCGCGCTCCGCTATCGTGGCCCGCGCCAAGTACGCTGCTCCTTGGATGCCTATGGCCTCAGGAAACGTCGTCCCCGATCAGTTGCACCAAGCCATCCTTGACCTCTGGGAACAAAGCGCAGGGTACCGGGCGCTGCCAGTAGAGGCCGACTTTTCGTCCGCAGACGAACTGGTTGGGCTCGAGGGCGAAGAGCGGCGCCGCATGACGGCACATCGCAAGCGGGAGTGGGAACTGCGGAGCGCGAAGATCGCGGATACCCTGCGGCGTCACGGTCGCATCGTCTGCGAGGTACCAGGTTGTGGCTTTGACTTTGCACGCGTTTATGGAGAACTCGGAGCCGGTTATGTGTCAGGTCCCGGATGATTACGTACCAGTCTTGAAAAGAGTTGAGGATGGGTTTTCTGCCATCGTTTGAGTGCCTGCAGCGGGGTTTGGTGGTCAAGCGCCTTCTGCGGGAGTTGCTGGTTG
>Ga0116143_10001209_pt1 | contig 32389 bp, 31 predicted proteins | sample AD_UKC034_MetaG_FD_89745 | JGI IMG/M metagenome (GOLD analysis project Ga0116143, IMG submission 89745) | Active sludge microbial communities of municipal wastewater-treating anaerobic digesters from USA - AD_UKC034_MetaG | ecosystem: Engineered > Bioreactor > Anaerobic > Digestate | place: USA... | reverse complement strand
GATGGCGCTGCTGCCGTAGTGCTAATGAGTAAAGAAAAAGCTATTGAATTAGGGATTAAACCCATTGCAAAAATTGTTTCATTTGCTGATGCACAACAAGCGCCTGAATGGTTTACAACTGCTCCCAGCAAAGCCATTCCAAAAGCTCTAGATAAAGCCGGTTTGACAATAAGCGATATTGATTTTTTTGAAATCAACGAAGCGTTTTCAGCAGTTGCTCTAGCCAATAATAAAGAACTTAAACTCGATGCCTCTAAAGTGAATGTTTTTGGAGGAGCTGTTGCTCTAGGTCATCCATTAGGCTGTTCAGGTGCACGAATTGTAGTTACCTTATTGAATGTGTTGGATCACAAAAAAGGAAAATATGGAGTTGCAGGAATTTGCAATGGCGGTGGTGGTGCCAGCGCTATAATTGTTGAAAAAATGTAATTCTTTTATTAATGAAATACGGTATCTGCCCATTAACTGTAGTGCCTTTAAGAGCAGAACCATCCGATAAAAGCGAGATGGTGAGCCAACTTTTATTTGGCGAACACTATCAAGTGATGCTTAGCCAAAATAATTGGTTACAAATAAAATGCGGATACGATGAATACGAAGGATGGATTGCTGCAAACCAACACTGCGAAACCAGCCTTCAGATCTATAACGAACTTTCCGCTAGCAATAGTTTTCTAAACTTCGATTTAGTGCAACTATTGATCAAAGGCAAGTTTATGCAAACGATCGTGATTGGTTCAACTCTACCCTATTTCGATGGTAAAAATTGCTACATCAATCAAGACAAACTTACGTTTGAAGGAAATGCTAAAATGCCCATGCAAGCGGAGAAAAGTATTCTTGTTGAAAATGCTTTTATGTATTTGAATTCCCCTTATTTGTGGGGCGGACGCTCGCCTTTGGGCATTGATTGCAGTGGCTTTACCCAAATGGTTTATAAGCTGTCAGGTATTCGCTTAAAAAGAGATGCTCGCCTGCAAGCAGAACAAGGAAAAACTATAAATCTACTAGCCGAATCGAACCCTGGCGACCTTGTTTTCTTCGATAACGAAGAAGGAAATATTGTTCATGTAGGAATATTAATTAATAAAGAAAATATTATACATTCGAGCGGCCAAGTTCGAGTTGATAAAATTGATCATCATGGCATATATGATGCTGAACAAAAAAAATATAGTCATAAACTCAGGGTAATTAAAAGACTGATCTAAATTGACTGTCTTAACAAATTATTTACCCAACTCCATTTTATGCTATTTAATCTCATCCCAATCGAATTCATCTTATTCGGTGTTACTTTATTAGGTATTGTTTTAAATCACAAAAAAGCAATCTACATCGGTTTAACGGGCATGATTGCCGTTCTGCTGTATTCAAAGTTTATTTCAAATGTCAATTTAACCGAACACTTTATTGGCAACGAACATCACGAAGGAGAATGGAGAATCATGTTAAATTTATTTGGCCTGCTAACCGGTTTCAGCATATTGGCTGCTTATTTTGAAAAATCAGAATTGCCACAATACATCTCTACCAGATTATCACATAAATGGTACGGTCATTTAACTTTATTGATTATAGTTTTCATCTTATCCTCCTTTTTAGATAACATAGCAGCAGCCATGATTGGAGGTTCTATTGCACATGTGATCTATAAAGGAAAGGTTCACATCGGTTTTCTTGCAGCAATAGTAGCAGCTAGTAATGCTGGCGGTGCAGGAAGTGTGATTGGAGATACCACCACTACCATGATGTGGATAGAAGGGGTTGCCGCATCCGAAGTTTTGCATGCGTACATTGCCTCTATTAGTGCCTTTTTGTTTTTCGCCTTCATTGCATCCAGACAACAACACAAACACCACGATATAATCGTTCCCGATCATGAAGTACATATAGACTTTCAAAATTTGTTTATCGTAGCCCTCATCATCATTGGAACCATTGTAACCAATGTTTATTTAGATTTTCCTGCGCTGGGTGTTTGGATAGCTATCTTAATAGGCAATTTATTTAAGAAAGCAGATTGGAAACAATTAGGACCCGCTTCATCGGGTAGTGTTTTTCTTTTATCGCTTGTTACGATTGCATCTTTAATGCCAGTTGATCAATTACCTGAACCCTCTGTTATATCTTCCTTTGGATTAGGATTAGTCTCTTCTATCTTCGATAATATACCACTTACCAAATTAGCACTCGAACAAAATAATTACGATTGGGCAATTCTGGCCTATGCTGTTGGCTTTGGAGGCTCTATGTTGTGGTTTGGATCTTCTGCCGGTGTGGCTTTGTCCGGCTTATATCCTCAAATGAGAGATGTAAAAAAATGGATATCTATGGGATGGCACATAGTAGTGTCCTATATAATAGGTTTTGCAATTCTATACCTTGTTTTGGGATGGAATGCGCATACATTCACACCAAAATCTCAGATCAATCAATCAGAAAATGTTGAACACTGATTATCGAACAAACATAAAATAGATAAACGACAAAGCTGCTATTACATACAGAAATGCAAACACTGCGCTTCCACCATCACCGAAATAGGTTTGTAAAAAGTTTTTCATTTTTTAAAAGTTTACGCAAATATAAAGCAAGCCTTTTACTTAATCAAAATACCTCTTTGCGAATCTTTTGACAGTAATCCCCTCCGTTTTGAGGACAAATATTCAGTTAATTATTGTGATAAGTGACAACAATTCATCTATTCACCGCAAAATTCAACTTGGTAAGAAATATGATACGACATTATCAAATCTATCATTATGAAAACAGATCAATTTACAATCAAAGCTCAAGAATTACTGCAACAAGTTAATTCGCTTGCTATAGCAAACAATAATCAAGCAATAGAACCCATACACTTTTTAAGTGGTTTAATCTCAATGCAAGATTCAATCTTTCCATCTATTCTTAAGAAGTTAAATATTAATGAGAGTCATTTAAAAAATAAAATTGCAGAAAAGCTTAAGGCACTTCCCCGTGTTCATGATAATCATGATGTTTACTTCAGTTCACATACTCAGAAAATATTAAATCAGTCAGATTCCATTCGTAAAGATTTTAAAGATGACTTTATTGCGATAGAGCACTTATTGTTAGCATTGCTAGAAAGTAAAGATCAAGCCGGTCACCTTCTTTTAGATAGCGGTTTAAATTATAAGGATACTAAAAAGGCAATTACTGAAATTCGAAAAGGGACAAACATAACCAATGCAAGTTCAGATCAAACGTATCAGTCGCTTGAAAAATATGCGCGCAATCTTAATGAACTCGCTTCTTCCGGAAAATTGGATCCGGTAATTGGGCGTGATGAAGAGATACGAAGAGTACTCCAAATAATATCAAGAAGAACAAAAAACAATCCTGTTTTGATAGGCGAGCCAGGGGTTGGAAAAACTGCAATTGCAGAAGGAATGGCACATCGAATTATAAATGGAGATGTTCCGGAAAATCTGAAAGACATGACCCTCTACAGTTTAGACATGGGTGCATTAATAGCAGGTGCAAAATATAAAGGTGAATTCGAAGAACGCTTAAAAGCGGTTGTTAAAGAAGTCATCCATTCCAACGGAAACATCATTTTGTTTATTGACGAGATTCATACCCTTGTAGGAGCCGGTGGAGGTGAGGGCGCAATGGATGCAGCTAATATATTAAAACCGGCTCTTGCCCGTGGAGAGTTGAGAGCTATTGGAGCAACTACTTTGAATGAGTATCAAAAATATATTGAAAAAGATAAAGCTTTAGAAAGAAGATTTCAAAAGGTATTGATTGATGAGCCCGATTCAGTTGATGCCATTTCTATTTTACGTGGACTGAAAGAGCGCTATGAAACACATCATAAAGTTCGAATAAAAGATGATGCAATAATTGCTGCCGTTGAACTATCTCAGCGATACATCAGCGATCGGTTTTTACCCGACAAAGCCATCGATTTGATTGATGAAGCAGCTTCGAAACTTCGTTTAGAAATGAACTCTGTTCCAGAAGAGTTGGATGAAATACAAAGAAGAATCATGCAACTTGAAATTGAAAAAGAAGCCATAAAAAGAGAAAATGATACAAAGAAACTAGCAGATCTTTCAGCACAGTTAGCTGATTTAAATGAAAACAGAAACTCGATTAAAGCAAAATGGGAAGCTGAGAAACAAGTGGTTGAAGGAATTCAAACTATAAAGTCTGATATAGAAAAATTTAAGCAAGAAGCCGATCAAGCAGAACGAAGTGGCGACTTTGGCAAAGTGGCTGAACTACGTTATGGCCGTATCAAAGAATCCGAAAAACAGCTCGAAGAATTGATGAGCCAACTGGTTGAAATGCAACATAGCGGTGCTATGATGAAAGAAGAGGTGGATAGTGAAGATATTGCGGATATAATTTCGCGTTGGACAGGAATTCCAGTGAAGCGATTGCTTAAAAGTGAAAGAGATAAATTACTCAGTCTGGAAGAAGAATTGCATCGAAGAGTTATTGGACAAGACCAGGCGATTACTGCTGTAGCCGATGCCGTTCGTAGAAGCAGGGCCGGTTTGTCCGACACTAAAAAGCCAATAGGTTCATTCATTTTTTTGGGAACTACAGGTGTTGGAAAAACAGAATTGGCAAAAGCATTAGCAGAATTTATGTTTGATGATGAAAACTTTATGACCAGAATTGATATGAGTGAATATCAAGAACGTCATACCGTTTCAAGACTTATAGGGGCCCCTCCCGGATATGTTGGATATGATGAAGGTGGCCAATTGACCGAAGCAGTTAGAAGAAGACCCTATTCTGTAATTCTATTGGATGAAATTGAAAAAGCACATCCGGATGTTTTCAATATTTTATTGCAAGTGCTGGATGATGGAAGATTAACAGACAATAAAGGTCGCTTAGCCAATTTCAAGAATACAATAATCATAATGACTTCAAATATTGGATCACATATTATCCAAGAAAGTTTGGAAAACATCAATGATCAGGAAAAAGAAAAGGAACTAGCTGCCTGCAAGTTAAAAGTCATGGATTTGCTGAAGAAAACAATACGACCTGAGTTTCTAAATCGAATTGATGAAATTATAATGTTCAATCCGTTGAGCAGGGAGGAAATTAAAAACATTGTTAAACTTCAGTTCAATTTATTACAATATAGTCTAAAGGTGAATGGAATTGATATTTCAATTTCTTCACAGGCTCTTTCCTGGTTAGCCGAATTGGGTTATGATCCTCAATATGGGGCAAGACCTCTAAAAAGAGTGATCCAGAAAAAAATATTAAATGAACTATCAAAGAAAATAATTAGTGGAGAGATTCATAGTTCATCTGTAATACAAGTGGATTTGGATAAAAGCAATAACTTTATTTTCAAGAATGTAGCAAAGGAAAATGCCACTGTATTCAGCGATAATTAGTTTTTGCTGTATTCCAAAGTAAAACTAAATGTGGTTCCTACATTCAGATCACTCGAAACGCTAATGCTTTGACTATGTGCTTCGATGATATGTTTTACTATCGCCAAACCTAGTCCGGTTCCTCCTATTTCTCTTGAGCGACTTCGGTCAACTCGATAGAATCGTTCAAACAATCTAGCTAAGTGTTCTTTATCTATTCCTATACCATTGTCACTAACTTGAACCAAAACTTTTTCATTGAGTACTTTTGATTTTATTATAGTTTGCCCATTCTGATGGCCATACTTTATGGAGTTGATAATTAAGTTGGTTAAAACTTGTCTTATTTTTTCTCTATCCGCTCGCACAAAAATGCCATCATCTGCCGAACTTGAAATATTTAATTCAATATTCTTCTCTTTGGCTTGCAATTGGCAAGTATCAACTACCGAAAAGATCAAATCATGTAACGAAAAGATTCTATAGTTTGGCTCGTAATGAGGATCCTCAACCTCAGAAATAGACTCTAAGTCTTCTACTATTGAAATTAACCGATCGAGGCTATCGGAAGCTTTTCTTAAATAATACTCATTAACATTTTTATCATCAATTCCTCCATCAATCAAACTATGCAAATAGCCTTGAACATTAAAAATTGGTGTCTTCAACTCATGTGATACGTTTCCTAAAAATTCCTTTCTATAATCATCATGTTTTTTAAGTGCAGAAACTTCGTCTTTATAATGCTGATCGCGAATGGCAATAATGGCCTTTGCTTTTTCTTTAAATTCATCATTTGAGTCTAAAGCATCTAGTTGAGCCTTACCTTATATTTGCTCAAGATCTTTTATTGTTTGAAACAACCACTTTTGCTTCAAAAAACTAAATAAAAAAATATTAAGCATACAAAAAATTGCAAACAATGAGAGCGCCACATTCAAAGAAGCATTGACCGGAAGTATTAAATAAACCGCAACAAGTATGATTATACTTGATACACAACTGGTCAAGAAAATAAAAGCACTTGGTTTAATACTCAATTGTTTAACTTATAACCTACTCCTTTGATAGTCTTAATAATTTCATCTCCTAATTTCTCTCTGATTTTTCGTATGTGAACATCAACGGTTCTATCGACAACTATGATTTCGTTGCCCCATATCCCATCCAATATTTCTTGTCTGCTAAACACTTTTCCGGGTACAGAAAGCAACAAAGAAAGAATTTCAAATTCTTTACGAGGAAGATCATAAGTGATTTTTCCTTTTCGAACCGTATAGGATGACAAATCAACTATATAGTCTCCAAATGGTATGATGGTAGTAACTTTTTTACCTTCGGTTCCATTTTGCCTTTTCAACATGGCAGAAATTTTGCTGAGCAGCAATTTTGGTTTTATCGGTTTTGTGATATAATCGTCAGCACCTGCTTCAAAACCTGCCAGTTGAGAAAAATCTTCGTGGCGCGCACTCAAAAAAACGATCAGAGTATTTTTTAAACCATTATCCGCCCGCATGAGCTTGCATGTCTCAATTCCATCTAACTGAGGCATCATTACATCGATGAGAATTAAATGAGGCATAAATTCACGAGCTTTGATTAAACCTTCATAACCGTTATACGATGATTCTACTTCATATCCTTCTTTCGTTAAATTATATCTGAGAAACTCATGAATATCTGGTTCATCATCAATAATTAATACTTTTTTTAACATAAAATTTTATTTGCCCAAAGATCAATATGATGTGTTACGTGAATATAAATTAAATATTAATCAATTATGAACGAAATTTGCCAATTTATTGTTTATCAGCAACTTAGATGTTAACATTTACTTAACACCTAGATCACATACAGTTAATTCTATTGGAGGAAATTTGTACAAACTAAAACGAGTAAAACATGAAAAAATTAATTACAAAATTAATGGTTGGAATCATAATGTTCAATCCATTTGCAAGTACTGCTCAATTAAGTCCAATAGATAGTTTGAAAAAGGACATCTCAAATTTAAATCAAAAGGTGTCCATTCTTAACAAAATTAAATTTAGTGGATATGCTCAATTTCAAGCTCAATTTGCTGAAACTAAAGGTCAAAAGTCCTTTAATGCAGGAAGTTTTGAAAGCGAAACCAACAAACGATTTATGCTCAGAAGAGGTAGAATAAAATTCACGTACAGTGATGCAAGAAGTAAGATAGTATTTCAAACCGACATGTCAGAAAAAGGCCTTTCCGTAAAAGATGCTTATTATCAGGTAACAGATCCATGGACTGAGGATTTTACGTTTACCGCTGGGGTATTCATGAGACCTTTTGGACAAGAGTTAGACTATTCGAGCAGTAAGAGAGAAAGCCCGGAGCGTTCACGAGTGATACAAAGTATTTTTCCTGGTGAAAGAGATCTTGGATTTAAAGTTGGCTATTTGTGGAATTCTGCAAGCGAGAAACACAAATTAGTATCAGAAGTAGGATTATTTAATGGGAATGGACCTTCAGCAACAGAATATGATCAGGCAAAAGATATAATAGGTCAATTATTTTTTACCTCAGAAGAGAACAACTCAAAATTCAATTATAGATTAGGGGCATCATTGTACAATGGTGGATTTATATTAAAGAATGATACCGTTTATACCGCCTCATCTGATGGCTTTAAAGCCAGTACAAACAATCTAAACCATTACAGTAATAGATCATATTTGGGATTTGATGCATCCGCTTCCCTAAAATCGAAATTGGGCAGAACTACTTTGAAAGGAGAATTTATAATCGGTACTCAACCCGGCAGAAGCAATTCAAACACCTCTCCTACTTCACAATCTGCTAGTGTTTTATCTTCTCCAGTTTATGAACGTGAATTTATGGGCACTTATGTTTATTTGATTCAAGATATTGGAAAAACCAAGCATCAAGTAGTTTTTAAATACGACATTTATGATCCAAATACCTCGGTAGATGGTGATGAAATTGGAAAGAACAATAATTACAACTCATCTGATTTGGCCTATAGTACAATAGGCATTGGTTACAACTATAAGATAAACTCTAATCTATCACTTATGCTTTATGGTGATTTAGTAGCCAATGAAAAGGCAAAAGAAATCGGTATAGATAAAGATTTTGAAGACAATCAATTTACAATTCGTTTACAATATAAATACTAACTTAAAAATAAATAAAAAATGAAAACTATTAAATTATTATTCCTATTACTGATAGCCTTAACCATAGGGTGTGGTAATAACTCAAGTACACAAACTGATAAAGTAAATCAACTGAGCGGCTCAATTTCTATAGATGGAAGTAGTACTGTTTATCCGATTTCTGAAGCCATAGCTGAAGAATACAGAATAGAACAGCCAAACGTTATGGTAACAATTGGACTGTCCGGTACAGGCGGAGGTTTTAAGAAATTCAGCAGAAACGAAATTGATATTAATAATGCCTCCAGAACGATAAAACCTTTGGAAGACAGTATTTGCAATGCAAGCAGAGTAAAATATCATCCAATTGAAGTTGCTTATGATGGCATTGTAGTAGTAGTGCATCCTGAAAATAGTTGGGCCAATGACATGACTGTGGATGAATTAAAAAAGTTATGGGAACCTGCAGCTCAAAATAAGATAACAAAATGGAATCAAATTCGCCCAGAGTGGCCAAATGAAGATATTCATTTATTTGGAGCCGGGTTGAAAGTGGTACTTATGATTATTTCACTGAAGCAATCGTAGGTAGAAGTCATGAAAGCAGAGGTGATTACACCGCAAGCGAAGACGACAATGTACTTGTTCAAGGGATCGCTGGAGATAAATATGCTTTAGGATTTTTTGGATATGCATATTATGAAGAAAACAGTTCAAAATTAAAAGCACTTGGTATTAATAATGGCTCAGGCCCTGTATTGCCAAGTATTGAAACGGTTAAGAGTAATGAATACAGCCCATTATCACGTCCGCTTTTCATTTATGTAAATGAGAAAGCTGCTGAGAGAAACGAAGTTCAGGATTTTTTAAGATTTTATATTCGTACTATTGCAGAATTAGCAAAAGAGGTAGGATTTATTGCTATGGAAAAGAGTAAATATGATGACGAGTCTAAGAAATTAGAAGACTTTATTAATTCAATTTCTAAACCAAAAGAATGAAATTCAAGAAAGAAAAACTGATTGAAATTCTATTGTTTTTATGTGCAATGCTCAGTGTTTTTACAACATTGGGCATTGTTTATACGCTCATATTTGAATCCATAAATTTCTTCGCTGAGGTTTCCATAATAGATTTTTTAACGGATACCCAATGGACCCCACTATTTACAGATAAGCATTATGGTATTCTTCCTTTATTAAGCGGAACATTTCTTACTTCCTTCATAGCTATTGGGGTTGCACTACCCATCGGCTTATCCATTGCTGTTTATTTAAATGAATATGCATCCAATAGATTCAGAACTATTATTAAACCATTATTAGAAATCCTTGCGGCAATTCCAACTGTAGTTTATGGTTTCTTTGCTTTAACTGTAGTTACACCATTTCTACAAAACTTTATACCCAATCTAGCCAGTTTCAATGCATTGTCGCCAGGAATAGTAATGGGAATAATGATCATTCCAATGATATCGTCTTTAAGCGATGATGCTATAGCATCCGTTCCGGGATCTTTAAGAGAAGCTAGCCTTGGTTTAGGGGCCACACGTTTTCAAACTGCTTTTAAAGTAATGATACCTTCTGCTCTTTCAGGAATTGTTGTGTCAGTAATACTTGCGATTTCCCGAGCTATTGGAGAAACGATGATAGTGGCCATTGCCGCAGGACAACAACCCAATCTTACACTCGATCCAACAGTACCCATTTCTACCATCACTACCTATATCGTGCAAATCAGTTTGGGAGATGTTCCACATAATTCACCAGAGTACAGGACTTTATTTGCCGCTGGTCTAACATTATTCATCTTTACTTTTATTTTGAATAATATAAGTTTCTATATCAAAAATAAATTCACCTTAAAATACAACTAATGAAAAGGTGGAGTGATATAATTTTTAAATATTTTGGATTGGCTTGTACGTTCATAGGCCTGTTCCTATTATCCGTATTTATTTACAAAATCATAAGCATAGGTATCGAAAGAATTGATTGGAATTTCCTGACAAATTATCCAAGCAGACGTCCTGAACGTGCCGGAATTCTTTCTGCTATAATGGGAAGCGTTTGGATTATAGTTTTGACAGCTATTATTTCGGTTCCAATTGGTATATCAGCCGGATTATACCTTGAAGAATATGGAAAGGGTAAAACATGGTATAATAAATTGATTGAATTGAATATTACCAACCTGGCCGGAGTCCCTTCTATTATATACGGATTGTTGGGCTTAGAAATTTTCAATAGATCTTTGTCATTGGGTGGAAGTTTGCTCAGTGGCGCTTCTACACTGGCCTTGCTGATTTTACCAATAATCATTGTTTCAACGCGAGAAGCGGTGCGAGCAGTGCCCAACTCTATCCGTGAAGCATCTTTTGCATTAGGAGCAAGTAAATGGCAAACCGTTTGGCGAGCAGTTATTCCGTCTTCGCTTAGTGGAATATTAACCGGAGTTATATTGGCAATCAGTCGTGCTGTAGGAGAAGCTGCTCCTCTTATTGTAGTAGGTGCTTTGGCATATGTTCCATTTGTCCCTAACGGACCTATGTCAGATTTTACAGTACTACCTATTCAAATTTTTAATTGGACTTCTCGGCCGCAGCATGGATTTCTAGTCAATGCGTCAGCCGCAATCATTGTGCTTTTAGCCATTACTTTGTTTTTAAATCTAATTGTTATTATAATGAGAATAAGAAGGGAAAAACTAACTAAGAAGTAAATCGAGTATGTATAAATTAGAATCGAAAGCCATACACCTTCATTACGGAGATTTTCATGCCTTGAAAGGCATTGATATGAAAGTAACGGAGAACTCTGTAGTATCTTTAATCGGACCTTCGGGATGTGGTAAATCAACGTACTTAAGACTGTTTAATCGAATGAATGATTTGATTGATGGAGTAAAAATTGAAGGACAGATTTTGTTGGATGGCAAAGATATATACGATAAAAATACCAAAGTTGATGAATTAAGAAAAAAGGTAGGTATGGTATTTCAAAAACCTAATCCTTTTCCAAAATCTATTTTTGAAAATGTAGCTTTCGGTCTTCGAGTGAATGGAATTAAGCATTCATCTTATATTGAAGAGAGAGTCGAAACGTCACTAAAGCAGGCAGCTCTATGGGACGAAGTAAAAGATAAACTCAAGAAATCAGCCCTTGCATTATCGGGAGGTCAGCAGCAAAGATTGTGCATTGCCAGAGCACTGGCTATTGAACCATCTATTCTATTAATGGATGAGCCGGCTTCAGCACTTGATCCTATTTCTACTGCAAAAATTGAAGAATTGATTTATGAGTTAAAAAAGAACTATACCATTCTTATTGTAACACATAATATGCAGCAAGCCAGTAGAGTTAGTGATTATACTGCTTTCTTCTATTTAGGTGAGTTGGTTGAATTTGGTGCAACTAGAGACATCTTTACGAATCCGGTAAATACGCGAACCCAGAATTATATAACAGGCCGCTTCGGTTAAAATTTTTAAGTATGACACATTTAGATCTAGAATTAAAACAACTAAAAGATGACATGCTGGAAATGTTCCAGCTAAACTTGAATCAACTCGAAAAGGCTCAACAGGCTCTATTGAAATATGATCAAAATCTTGCTAGAGAAATTTTAGTCCATGAAAAAAGAATTAATTCTTTTGAGCTAAAACTCGATCGAGATTGTGAAAACATCATCGCTTTATTTAATCCTGTAGCAGTCGACTTGAGATTTGTTTTAGCCAATCTAAAAATCAATTCTAATCTTGAAAGAATTGGAGATATAGCGGAAGGAATTGCATACTTTGTCTTAGATATTAAATCTTTGCTTTTAGAAGAACTTATTGAAAGCAGTCAATTGAAAACCATGTTTGATACCGGTATTCATATGTTATCAGATGCGATGACCGCTTATGATAAAGAAGACACAGAGTTGGCCAGAACTATATTTATTCGAGACGAAAAAATGGACATAATTAATAAAGAGGCCAACCAAAAAGTTGGAGCATTTATTAATAAACATCCCGAAAGAGTAAATCAAAGTCTATACTTACTATCCACTATACGTAAACTGGAACGAGTAGGCGATCAAACAAAAAACATTGCGGAAGAAATAATCTTCTTTATAGAAGCTAAAGTTCTAAAACATAAAAAGAAATAGCTGCGTAGTTATTATTTACTAATCTTCTTATAGTATCTGCAAAATTCAGTTAATCCACAAACCGAACACAAAGGCTTTCTTGCTTTGCAGATATATCTTCCATGTAAAATCAACCAATGATGTGCAAGTGGAATCAAATCATCGGGAATGTTTTTAACCAATTGCTTTTCCGCTGCTAATGGCGTTTTAGCATTCCGGGTCAAACCTAATCTAGCTGCTACTCTATAGACATGAGTATCTACCGCCATAGCTGGTTTATCATACACCACCGAGGCTATAACATTTGCTGTCTTTCGTCCTACTCCAGGCAATTTCTGCAAATCTTCTACATTTTCTGGGACTACCCCATTGAACTCACTCAATAACATTTGAGCCATTCCAACTAAATGTTTGCTTTTATTATTTGGGTAGCTAATGCTCTTGATCACTTCGAAAACATCTTCTTGGCGGGCTTTGCTCAGTGATTCTGGATTTGGAAAATGTCGAAACAAATCTGGAGTAACCAAATTTACACGCTTATCGGTACATTGAGCAGATAGTATTACAGCTACCAAAAGCTGAAAAGGATTTTTAAATTCTAATTCTGTTTCGGCAATTGGTTTATGCTTAAGAAAGTAGGCTAATATATTTTCGTAGCGTTCGGTAGTGGTCATATAAAAGTATATCCCGCTTTAATTTTAAAGCGGAAATATACTTCATTTAAACCCTAAAACTAAATCATGATAAGCTCTTGCTATAAGCAAGAATGCTACAGATACTTTTCTCGGCAGGTTCAATTTCTACCGATTGAATTGTTCCGATTGTTTCTTTTAACATTTCGAACTCTTCGTGCACTAGAAAATTTGAGTCTATTGCTTGTTGAGTTAACACAGAATCGGTCATTCCCAATTCATTAAAATAGTAGAGGATAAGATTGTTTAAAGTAGAATTTTCATCCATACGCAATATTTAATTATACTGCTAGAACGCCTCTACATGTTTCTTATTTTACAACCAATAAAATTAATTTGTTAAGACAATATTGTGCTCTTTTATAATTCTTCTCAGATTAATAAGAGCATACCTCATCCGTCCAAGTGAAGTATTAATACTCACATTTGTTGCCTCAGCAATCTCCTTAAAACTAAGATTTCCATATATCCGCATTAGTACCACTTCACGCTGTTCATCAGGCAATTCTTCAATCAATTGCTTAACATGATCATGAATTTGCTGCTTTATCATTCGATCCTGAACGTTGTCATCCTTAAAGCGGATATTATCCATTATAGAGTACTCTTCGGTGTCGTGACTCAACGGCATTCGCTTTTGCTTTCTAAAATGATCTATAACCAAGTTATGGGCTATTCGGGAAACCCAAGGAAGGAATTTTCCTTCTTCGTGATAATTGCCTGCTTTTAAGGTATTGATTACCTTGATAAATGTGTCTTGAAAAATGTCTTCTGCCAGTTCCCGATTTCTCACTAGCATGTAAATGGAAGTAAAGATTTTCCGCTTGTGTCTTTTAACCAATTCGGAAAGTGCAGATTCATTCCCCTGCAGATAGGATACAATAAGTTCGTTGTCTGAAATTTGAGCTGTTTGCATAAGATCTCCTTTAATTAAGTTGTGTAAGTAATTAGAGTAGATCTTTTATTCTATAGGCTTTTAAAATTATATAAGGCCGAAATGCAGCTCTTGTGTTTTAAATTGTAAATCAAATATAACAAGCATGATACCAAAAATCAAGAGTGTTAACACGATTTAACAATAATTCATCTTCTAATGATCTAACTTTTCAAATTCAGAATTATTGCTAATAAACTCAGGAACAATGGTTTTCATCTGTTTTACGATGTTTGTATTGTCTTGGGTTTCAAAAAATGTCATCAACTTGTCAATTTCACTAGATATATATTCAAAAGATACATCTTCAATCTTAGCGATCATAATTTTTGGATGATGCGTAGGAATACTTTTTTCATTGGCCGTCAATAACTCCTCGTATAGTTTTTCGCCTGGTCTTAAGCCTGTGTAAACGATTTGAGCATCTTTCCCTAACTCAAGCCCAGAAATTTGAATCATCTTCGTAGCCAAATCGGATATCTTAACCGATTCGCCCATATCAAAAAGATAAACTTCTCCACCCTCGCCCATGGATCCGGCTTCCATCACTAGTTGACAAGCTTCAGGAATAGTCATAAAGTAACGTGTTACCTCAGGATGAGTAACGGTCAAAGGTTTCCCTTCGTCTAGTTGCCTTCTAAACAATGGTATAACAGATCCATTTGAACCTAAAACATTTCCAAATCGAGTGGTAATATATTTAGGTCCTTTCTTTTGACTCAGCGCTTGTATATACATTTCTGCAATTCGCTTTGAAGCGCCCATGATATTCGTTGGATTAACAGCCTTATCGGTTGAAACAAAAACAAATGCTTCAGTACTGTATTTATGAGCTAAATCCGCTACTGTTCTTGTTCCATGAACATTGGTATAAATCGCTTCGCTAGGATTGAGCTCCATCATAGGAACATGCTTGTATGCTGCAACATGATAAACAACTAAGGGATTAAAATATTCAAACACTTTTTGCATCCGATCAGCATTTCGTACATCTGCAATTACCGCTTCGCAAAAATTATAGTTCTGTCCAAGCATTTCCAACTCCAATTCATGCAATGGTGTTTCTGCGTAATCGAGCATTATAAGTTTTGATGGCTTAAAAAAACAAAGTTGTCGAACCAATTCGCTTCCAATACTACCCGCTGCACCTGTTACCAACACAACTTTACCGGCTATTTGGGATTTAATTCTTTTATGATCCAACTCAATAGGTATTCGGTTTAACAGTTCTTCAATCCGAACTTTTTTAATCTGTTTAAAACTTAAATTCCCATTAATCCAATTCGCAACAGGAGGAACATTTAACACTTTTGTTTTAAAAGGCATAGTTAGATCAACAATTTCAGCCATTCGTGTTGAGCTTAGATTTTGAATGGCTATAATCAACAACTTGATTGGTTTGCTTTGAAGCAATGACAAAAGATCTTTACTGTGATGCACATAAACACCTTCAATTTTTTTTCCCTTCATTGATGGATTATCGTCAATAAAAGCTTTGACTTTATATCGTACCGATGCATCTCTGTCAATGGCTCTTTTAGCAATTAATCCTGCCTCGCCTGCCCCAAAAATTATTATCGACTCCTCCTCTTTGTTTGGATTTTTTATTTCGTTTACAAAAAGACGTACAGCCACTCGATAAGAAATCAATAGGAAAACGGATAAGACTCCGTCAATGATGATGATACTAAATGGAGCCAAGTAAACTCCACTGATTAATCTAGAAATCGGATTAAGAACACTTAAAGCAATGGCTCCTAAAACAATACTAAGAAATACACGCTGTGCATCACGGGTTGAAGTATATCGAATGACCGATCGGTAGGTGCGAAAAAAAATAAAAAATAAGCTTCGAATAATTAATACTGCAGGAAATACATAAAAGAATGTTTGATGCTCAACGGCAGGTATATCAAAATTAAATCTTAATAAATAAGAGACAAATAGTGAGAAGGAACACAAGAGTAAATCGCTCAATAAAATACACCACTGAGGCAGATACTTGTCTTGTTCTATAAATCTTTTGATCGATTCCATTTTCCAAAAATAAACCAAATCTCTAACTCAACATGGATTACAATTAAATAATTGATCGTTTATATCAATTATATTTGCACGCGTAAAAAAGTGAAAATGAAAGTTTTGATTATTGCCCCATACCCAAGAGAAGTTGCACCGAGTCAGCGATTTAGGTTTGAGCAATATTTAAACATAATGACTAAAAATGACATTGAGTATTCATTTTCACCATTTCTTTCCCTAACAGCATGGCACATATTATATAAACCAGGTCATTATTTTGAGAAATTGTTAGGGATTTTATTAGGCTATATTCGAAGAATAAAAGATTTATTCAGAATACATTCGTATGATTATGTATTTGTTCATAGAGAATCCAGTCCTTTTGGTCCGAATTGGTTTGAATACATTGCGGTAAAATGGTTAAGGAAAAAACTGATATTCGATTTTGACGATTCCATTTGGATCCGCAACTATTCAGAAAGCAACAAAGTTGTTAGTTTTTTAAAGCGGTATAACAATACCCGAGATATCTGTAAATTAGCTTATAAGGTTTCTGTTGGTAATGCCTACTTGGCAGCCTTTGCCAAACAATACAATACAAACATTGTGATTAATCCCACTACCATTGATATGGAGCGGTACAACTGCAATAAAGTTCCAAATAACAAATTAGTCATCGGATGGACTGGTTCGCATTCAACGGTCAAATACCTTCAACAAATGAAACCGGTACTTGAAAAATTATCACAACATTTCGATTTTGAGCTCCATATCATCAGCAATCAGAAGCCAGACTTTATACTTCCTAATATTGTTTTTATAAAATGGAGCTCTGCTACCGAAATACAAGATTTATGTAAATTTGATATTGGGATTATGCCTCTAGAAGACGATGATTGGTCTAGAGGGAAATGTGGCCTAAAAGCCTTACAATATATGGCTTTAAACATTCCTTCATTAATTTCACCTGTAGGCGTTAATCGATCCATCATTGAAGATCAAGTAAACGGGTTGTATTGTACTCATGAGAATGAATGGTTTGAAAATCTAAAGAAAATTATCGAAGATGATGAATTACGCAAATTGTTATCTTCGAATGCAAAAGAAAAAGTACAAAATCACTTCAGTGTAAATAGTAATACTCAAAACTTTCTATCCTTATTCAATATCTAAAATGAAAAAAACACCATTCCATTCCATTCATACAAAGCTTAATGCTAAAATGGTACCTTTTGCAGGGTATGAAATGCCTGTTCAATACGAAGGGTTGCTATCGGAACATCATTGCGTAAGAAACAACGTTGGAATATTTGATGTTTCTCACATGGGAGAGTTTATATTAAAAGGTCCCGATGCGATAAACCTTATTCAAAAAGTTACCTCAAATGATGCTTCAAAATTAAGCCCTGGAAAAGCACAGTACAGTTGTTTTCCAAATGAAGAGGGTGGAATAATTGACGACTTAATTGTTTATCAAATTGAAGATTCTGTTTATATGTTGGTTGTAAATGCTTCTAACATTGACAAGGATTGGAATTGGATAAAGCAACACGATGAATGGAATGTAGAAATGCACAACATCAGTGACCAAACAGCCTTACTTGCCGTTCAAGGTCCTAATGCAAAAGCAGTGTTGCAAAAACTTTGTACTAAGTCATTAGACGAAATTGCGTACTATCATTTTATAAAAGACGAATTTGCCGGCATTCCAAACGTAGTGATATCTAATACTGGATATACCGGTGCAGGAGGATTTGAAATCTATTTCGACAACAAGGATGCAGAACTCATTTGGAACAAACTAATGGAAGCTGGAAAAGAATTTAACATACAACCTTGTGGGCTTGGAGCAAGAGATACCCTTCGCCTTGAAATGGGTTTTTGTTTATATGGAAACGATATTGATGACTCTACATCACCCATAGAAGCCGGATTAGGTTGGATTACTAAGTTTACCAAAGAATTTATAAATTATGAGTTCTTAAAAACCCAAAAAGAAAATGGTGTTGATAAGAAGTTGGTTGGTTTCGAGATGATTGAAAGGGGTATTCCAAGACATGGATATGAAATTACGGATGGTAAGGGTTCGGTCATAGGCAGAGTAAGCAGTGGAACTCAATCACCTACTTTATCCAAAGCAATCGGCTTAGGCTATATTCCTACAGCAATTTCTAAAGGAGGCAGTGAAATATATGTTAAGATCAGAGAGAAAGAAATAAAAGCAATTGTTTGCTCTCTACCTTTTTTAAAAAAGAACTAGTGCCTAACAAATAGATTAGTATTTTGCAAATTGTATTCGTGTAAGCCATAATTCATGAACACAGAAACAAACAAAGAAATTCGAATTGACGCTTGCTTCTCCCCTTACCTGTATCCGGTGTACAAAGATCAGGAAAGTATTGTTGTAATCATCGATATTTTTAGAGCTACTTCTGCTATTTGTACTGCATTTGAACATGGTGCAGAACAAGTCATTCCTGTTGCTACTGTTGACGAAGCAAGAGAATATAAAAACAAAGGTTATCTCGTAGGAGCAGAACGTGACGCCATTACCGTTGAAGGATTTGATTTTGGCAATTCCCCTTATAGTTATATGGATGAAAAACTAAAAGGACAAAAAGTGGTGATTACCACTACCAATGGAACACAAGCCATTCATGCGGCAAAAGATGCTTACAAAGTTGTAATCGGATCTTTTTTAAATATCGACTCACTATGTGATTATTTAGTAGAAGAAAAAAGAAATGTTTTGCTGTTGTGTTCCGGCTGGAAGAATAAATTTAATCTTGAAGATGCTTTATTTGCAGGTGCAGTAACCGAGGCGATAAGCAATCGTTGCGATTTATTTAGATTAGGCGATGCTTGCTTAGCCCTAAAGTATTTGTACGAAATGGCTAAAGTTGATCCAAACAGATTTTTAAGAAAATCCTCACATAAAAAAAGATTAGCCGATCTGAATCTGAAAAAGGATATAAAATATTGTTTGACTCCAAATCAAACCAAAGTAATACCTATCTTAAAAAATAATGTGCTCATTAATATGTCCCCTGTTTTGACATGATGATCTACAAAAAATCTATCCTTATCACTTCTTTTATTATTCTGTTGGCATTGGTTCTCAATTTCATTGCTTTAGGCTGGGGTTTTTGGGCACACAAGAAACTTAATCGAATGGCTGTTTTCACTTTGCATCCAGACATGATCGGATTCTACAAAAAACATATTGATTTCATTACAGAAAATGCTGTTAATCCAGATAAGAGAAGATATGCCTATCCTGAAGAAGCACCACGACATTATATCGACATGGATCGCTATGGTTTAAACCCTTTTGATAGTGTACCTAAAAAATGGAATGATGCTGTTGCAAAGTATGGTGAAGACACTTTATTGGCACATGGCATAGTGCCTTGGCATATAGAAAAGATGTACTATCGATTGGTTAACGCATTTAAAGAACAAAACACATTTAAAATACTTAATACTTCTGCCGACATAGGTCATTATATTGGCGATGCTCATGTTCCGTTACATTGCACCAGCAATTACAATGGACAACTAAGCAACCAACATGGCATTCATGGATTCTGGGAAAGTAGATTGCCCGAATTTTTTGGCGAAGACTATAACTACTTTACAGGAAGAGCATTTTATATAAAGGATCTCAATTACACTATTTGGCAAATTATTGAAGAAAGTTTCAATGCTGTAGATTCGGTTTTAGCTTTTGAAAAAGATCTCAATGATTCTTTTAGTTCCGATCAAAAATATGCTTATGAACAAAGAGGAGGAACTACTGTTAGAACCTATTCGAAAGAGTATTCTGAAGCATATGATAAAATGTTGAATGGTATGGTCGAAAGAAGAGCACGACAATCTATTATTATTATTGGTAGTATTTGGTTTAGTGCTTGGGTTGATGCGGGACAACCCGATTTAGAAAAACTATCCGACTACGAAATTAGCGATGAGATTAGAAAACAAATAGAAGAGGAAGAAAAAATGTGGAGAACCGGAAAAGTTAAAAATCACAAAGGACATACCGATGAGTGAAAATAAAATTCATTCTAATCCTTTTAATACTATTGTCATTGTAGCCGCCTTGGGTTACTTTGTAGACATCTATGACTTAGTTCTCTTTGGAATTGTGCGTACAACCAGCCTACAAGGGATAGGAATTACTAATCCAAATGACTTACTAAACATAGGAGCCAGCTTACTCAACTGGCAAATGAGTGGCATGTTGGTGGGTGGAATTCTCTGGGGAATTTTAGGAGATAAGAAAGGACGATTGTCTGTATTGTTTGGCTCCATCATCATGTATTCATTAGCCAATATAGCCAATGGTTTTGTTCAAGATGTAAACACCTATTCCGCATTGCGATTTATAGCTGGAATTGGTTTGGCGGGTGAGCTGGGTGCCGGTATCACCTTAGTTAGTGAAACCATGACAAAACAGAACAGAGGTTATGGAACTATGTTGGTTGCTGCTATCGGAATATCTGGCGCAGTTGTGGCCAATTTAGTTGCAGGTCAATTCGATTGGAGGATATCCTATTTTGTAGGTGGGGCAATGGGATTGGCATTGCTCCTATTACGAATTGGTGTATATGAATCGGGCATGTTTAGCAATATCAAAACTGAAACAGTCAATAAGGGTAACTTTCTCTACTTGTTTAAAAATAAAAAGAGGGCTCTAAAATATTTAAGTGTAATTGCTGTCGCTATTCCGGTTTGGTATGTAGTGGGTATTTTGATGATTTTCTCTCCAGAACTAGGGAAATCAATGGGAATGAAAAAACTACCGGTTGCAGGTGATGCCATAATGTATTGTTATATCGGTATTACGCTAGGAGATTTTGGAAGTGGATTGTTGAGTCAATTGATAAAGAGCAGAAAAAAAGCAATAGGATTTTTTATGGCCGGAACAATATTGTTCACTATACTTTATTTTTTACTCTCGTTTTCATCTTTATTTATGTTTTATCTTTTTGCAGGTTGTGTAGGATTTTGCACAGGATATTGGGCAGTATTTATGACCACAGCTAGCGAACAATTTGGCACTAATATCAGAGCAACAGTAACCACTACTGCTCCAAATTTTGTAAGAGGTTCAGTTGTACTTATTACATTAGGATTCCAGTATTTCAATTCAATTTACGGAAGCATTACATCCGCCATCATCATTGGTGTATTTGTATTTACCATTGGAATTGTTGCTTTATATAATATTGAAGAATCCTTTCATAAAGAATTGGATTATATCGAATGAAAAACACATTGATCTTAGGGGCATCCTGTAATTCTTCCCGTTATTCTAATAAAGCGATGCATTTGCTAAATGATTATGATCATCAAACTTATTGCTTAGGTGCACATGAAACTCAGTGTCGTAAATTTAAGATATCTAACAGATGGCCGCAGAATGAAAACTTCCATACGGTTAGTATTTATTTAAATGCCATTAACCAAGAAATGTATTACGATTTATTACTCCAACTGAAACCCAACCGTGTAATTTTTAATCCGGGCTCAGAAAATGAAACGTTGTATGCTTTGCTATCCAACGAAGCTATTTATTATATCGAAGCATGTACATTGGTTATGCTGCGAACAGGAGTTTACTGATCGACTGGAATTTTCAACAAGACTTCGGTTCCATGGTTAGGACTTGATAAAAAAGAAATCTCAATGCCATGAAAATCACAAATTGTTTTAACTATAGGCATCCCTAATCCGTATCCTTCCTCTCCTCCACTGTGGAACCTCTTAAATCGGTCAAATATTTTGTCCAACTCCTCTTCGTTCATCCCAACTCCTGAATCCTTAATTGAAAGCTCAACAAAATCTTTTTCTAAAACACTTTTGATAATAATGCTCCCTTCTTGCTTATTATATTTAATCGCGTTGTTAATTAAATTAAAAAACAAATTGTGTATTAAGCTTCTATTCACTTTATGCAAAACCAAATCTATTTGACATTGATTTTCTATAGTGATTTTTTTCGCTTCAATTCTTTCCTCAACTTCAGATAACACTTCATTCACTTGATCCTTAAGCGACAATGAATCGTTACGCAGGTATTGCTTATTCTCAATCTTCGAAATCAGTAATAACGCGCGTATAATTTTAGTAAGTCGAATGATGCTTTTTTGAGACTCAATTAACTTTTCAGCAATAGGCTCAGGAGTCTTTTCATCAGCTACAATATTATCAAACCTGGTTTGCAGGATACTCAATGGAGTCAATAATTCATGAGAAACATTACCTATAAATTCTCTTTCATTCTGAAATGTTTGCTTCAATGAATGCATCAATTGGTCTAAGCTAGAGTTTAAAAGTTTAAACTCAGATGTATTGGTTGGAATGGTATTGAAATCATATGAAGTTGGACTGTTGATTTTGATTAACTTTTTGGAGATGATCATGTTTAATGGCTTCAGAGCTAAGCGAGCAAAATACAAGTCAAAGAATACAAACACGATCAAAACAACTATTAGAACAATTAAAGTAAACCTGTTGATGGTCCGATTGAGTTGTTCAACTGCACTCAATCCTTCCCCGACCGTTAGTTCATAAAACTGATTGTCGAACATGAATGCTTGTTTCAGTACGCGATGATTCAATAATTCACTTTCAATATGTAATGTCTCATTCGTATAGTTAACCGAAAATCCATTCACTGGATTGGTCAATAGTGGTACGATTTGAACAAACTCCTCTTTTAGAATATTAAAACTTTCAAAACTACAATCTTGCTCCATTTTGATCTCATTGAGTCCACCTCGTTGAATCAATATCATAACTTTATCTGCTCGTGCCCTTAACCTCTTGTCAATGTGATTATACACAACGGTTTGTACTATGATGGGTAAAATAAGTCCAATAGCAAGCACCACCACAGCTTTTGACAAAGCATTATAAATAGCAAGTTTTACCTGCAGTTTCATCTCAGGCTTAATCTAGATTTGCTCTATATCCTATTCCACGAACCGTTTCAATCCAATCGATACTGCCTTTAGCAGACAATTTCTTCCTCAGATTTTTGATATGAACATCAATAAAATTCGAATCAAATTCTTCTTCTAATACATCTCCCCAAATGTGTTCACTTAATTGCATTCGAGTAAGCACTCTGTTCTTATTTAAAGCTAAATAATTCATCAAATCGAATTCCTTTTTGGTAAGATTAATGGCATCCCCATTATGTGTCACCATTCTATTGTTCAAGTCCATTTCAAACTCCGATATTTTCATAACCGTATTGGTTAATCCATGTTTTCTTCTTGTGATAGCCTGCATGCGAGCAAATAATTCTGCCAAGGCAAAAGGTTTTGCTAAATAATCATCGGCTCCCATTTCCAATCCTTTCACTTTATCCTCTAATTCTCCTCGAGCGGTAAGAATGATAATAGCGGCTTCGCTTCCTGCTTTTTTTGCCTCTCCAAGTAAGCTTAATCCATTCATATCGGGCAACCCTAAATCCAATAAAATAAAATCATAGGTGTTTACAAATATTCTTTCCGAAGCAACTCTTCCGTTAAATGCTACATCACAGTGATATCCTTGTTCGGTAAGAAATATTTCTATCTCATGTGATAAGCTTTTTTCATCTTCAATAATTAAAACATTCATAGGTCGTTTATTTAGTGTTTGTTATAATATCTTTAATCTTCTGTGCTGCTTCATTTGCCTCCGAAATAGTTAATGTTAATGGAGGGGCTAAACGCATGCAGTTAGGTGCAAATAAAAACCAATCGGTCAGTATGCCATTTTGAATACATTCTTCAATAATCAATTTACATTTATTTTCGTTTTCAAATTCAAGTGACATTAACAAGCCATATTGCCTGAATGTCACTTGAGGAATTTCCTTAAATGTATTAATAAATATTTGTGCCAATCCAGAAACCATTAATTTAAAATTCATTTGCTCCAATATTTCTATCCCCTTAAGGGCAGCAGCACAAGCCAAGGGGTGTCCTGCAAAGGTGCTGATATGACCCAATACGGGATTATTCGAAAAACTACTAAGTATTTTTTTTGAACTCATAAGAGCACTCAAGGGAAGTGAAGCACCCAAAGCCTTGCCTAGTAATAGCACATCAGGTTTTATATTTTCTTTTTGATACGCAAACCACTCTCCGCTTCTACCTATCCCACTTTGAATTTCATCAAAAACCAACAAAGCCCCTACCTGCTCACAACGAGTTTTAAGCTGTGATAGCCAAATCATTTCGGGCAGTTGAACTCCGGCTTCAGCTTGTACCACTTCACAGATTACACAAGCTGTATCTTCAGTTATTATTTGTAAATCACTCAGATTGTTAAAAGAGATGTGCTCTATTTCTGGAATTAATGGTCTATACGCTTGAGTAAAATACTCATCACTCATCAAACTCAAAGCACCTTGTGTGCTTCCATGATACGCATTCTTACAGGAAACAATTCTATTTCTTCCGGTATATCTCTTTGATAGTTTCATGGCCGCTTCTACGGCTTCGGTACCTGTAGTTAATAAATAAACGTGATTAAAATCATCATTACTGAGTTCAACTAATTTTTGACACAATCGAACTTGTGGTGTTTGAATCAATTCACCATAAACCATCAAATAGGAATGTTCATCTAATTGATTTTTTATGGCCTCTTTAATCAAAGGATGATTGTGACCAAGGTTCGAAACAGAAATTCCACTGATCAAATCTAAATAGGCTTTCTCATTCTGATCATATATATAATGACCGCTAGCTCTAGCAATAATAATAGCTAGTGGATTTCCACTGGTTTGTGCTTGGTACTTAAAAAATAGATCTCTAATGTTCATTAGATCGTAAAAATAATAAAAGAACGAGGTAGTGATGTCCACTTACCTCGTTCTTTAAATATCTAAAACGAAAAGATCCTATTTTCTCATCCGGTCATGCGGTGGAGGCTTGTTATCTCTCGATTGCAATTGTCTCAACAGTTCTCTTCTAAAGTCTTCTTCTGCATGATACAATAAAGCAACTTTTTTGACTGGTAACACCTGCTTAAACTGAGCATGATATTTCTTCATTAAGTCAACGTTTTGTTGTTTGAAAGCTAAATCATCATCAATCAGTTTTTCAACCTCTTGATCACTCATATTGCCAATATCGGCCATAGCTTCCTTAAAATCCTTCTTTCTCGTTTTGTGTATGGCTCTCATTTCATCCTGCATTTTATTGTATACAGGCCAAAATTTCTGAGCTTCAGCACTTGTCAAATCAAGACGCTTGGTAATGAAGCCTATTTTCATTGCCTCAATCTTTTCTTCTCGATTTTCCTTTCCAGGCTGAGCTAATAATTCCATCGATGGGAAAAGTAGCGCTAGAACCGCAATTAATAATTTTACCTTTTTCATTTTTTTCAACTATTACAAATTATCGTAAATAAGATTCTCTATATTGATATCACTATTTTCAAAATATTCCAAAGTATTGTCTGAATCTAAAACCGATATGTCAATTTCCATTTCATTCCGTATTATTTCATTTCGGATATCATATTCATCAACAAAAGCCAACAATACAGCCGGATCGGCTTGCTGGATAACTTCAGCCTGAAATATATCTTCAGACTGTTTATTGCTGTAATCTGAATTAAAAATTACCACGATCAGCAATAGCGAAGCCAATGCCGGAATGGCAATTCGTTGATTAAAAATCATTTTAAACCATGAACTCCAAGACAATTTTTGTGAGCCTTGAGCAACTCTTTCACTCATCAATGTCGGGAACTGATCAAAATAACCATCAGGAGCCGAACTTTTAAAGTCTCTTCCAGCTTTACTCAACACATCTGAAAGCGAATTTAGCTCGTTATTAAAATCCTTATCTTTTTCAAACTCTTCCATAATCAATCTCTTTGATGTTTTTTCTTATAAATGGTTTAATGACCTAGTATAATCTTCTCAACTTTTTTAACCGCATGATGGTAAGATGCTTTTAAAGCTCCTACCGAAACATTTAAAACCTCAGACATATCTTCATATTTCATTTCATCAAAATACCTTAAGCTAAAGACCATTTTTTGTTGTTCAGGCAATGCATCAATTGCCTTTTGTATTTTCATTTCCATCTGATCTGGATGTGGTGAAACACTTCCCGAGTTACTAAGTTCTGATATTTCATGAACTTCTTCTATTGAAGTTGCTTTTCTCTTTTTCCTTTTATTGATAAAAGTTATGGACTCATTGCTGGCAATTCTATACAACCAAGTATATAATTGAGAGTCTTCTCGGAAGGAATGAAGTCCTTTCCAAACTTTAATAAATGTGTTTTGCAAGACATCATTAGCATCTTCGTGATCGGTAACCATTCGTTTGATGTGATGATACAATCGTTGTTGATATTTGCGCACGATTAGATTGAAAGCATAGTGACTACTTTGCTCCTGACGAAACATTTCTAATAATTCTTTGTCTTCCGGATGACTCATAACTTCAATGCCTGAGCCCAAAATCAAGATGTTACATCACGCAATGCTTGGCTGATTCACTTTTCTGTTCAACACTTTTTCTACAGCTTGAACAATAGCACCGCACGTCAAACCATATTTTTCTAAGAGCTGGTCTGGGGTTCCACTTTCACCAAAACTATCCTTAACAGCAATCATTTCCATCGGCACCGGATCTGAATTAGCTACTAATGACGCTATGCTTTCTCCTAAACCACCAGCCATTTGGTGTTCTTCAGCAGTAACAATACATCTCGTTTTGCGCACAGATTGTAAGACGGCCTTTTCATCTAATGGTTTAATGGTATGAATATTCAAAACTTCTGCATCTATTCCCTGCGACAATAATAGATCATGTGCTTCGAGTGCCTTCCAGGTTAGATGGCCATTGCAAATTATTGTAACATCGTGTCCTTCCTGAAGAATTTGCGCTTTACCTATGATAAATTCTTCATCAGGATCGGTAAAATTTGGGACAGCTGGTCTTCCAAATCTAAAGTAAACCGGTCCACTCCAATTGGCAATTGCCATAGTTGCATTTTTTGTTTGATTAAAATCGCAAGTATGAACCACAGTCATGTTCGGTAACATTTTCATCATTCCTATATCTTCTAATATCTGATGTGTTGCACCATCTTCTCCTAAAGTAAGCCCACAATGTGAAGCACAAATTTTCACATTCTTATGCGAATAGGCTATCGATTGACGAATCTGATCGTAAACTCTTCCAGTGCTGAAGTTGGCGAAGGTTCCTGTAAAAGGTATCTGGCCTCCAATAGTTAATCCAGCTGCAATACCCATCATATTAGCTTCGGCTATTCCTACTTGAAAAAATCGATCTGGGAACTCTTTTGCAAAGGCATCCATTTTTAAGGAACCGGTAAGATCAGCACACAATGCAACAATGTGTTCATTTTTTTTACCGGCTTCCAACAATCCAGCTCCGAAGCCTGACCGGGTATCTTTCTTTTCGCTATAGCTATATTTTTTCTTCATATTCTAAAGGTAACTTTTTTATTTGGCACTAACACTTATGGATGTTCCTGATACAATTCTAAATTCCTTTTCAATAGTATATAGAGCGGCTGTGCTTGCTTTTGGTCTATACACCATTAAGTACCTACCCGGCTGCAGAACTAAAGTTTCCTTGGTTAGCTCTGCTGATAAATTATAAACCAGTTGAAGTTTGTTGTTATTATAAACATAAATACTGCCATAACCCGGACTCTTGCTCAAAAATGTTGCGATACCCGGCTTTGGAACTTGCAATGTGGTTGTTTTACTCTGAGCAACATTAACATCTTTCAAGTAGATGCGAGGCAAGGTAAGAATTTCAATATCGTAACTTCCGGTAAGATATTTTTCTGAACTGTTCATAGATTGAACGTTAAGTGTTTTCATATCACCTGCTTTTCGAACTATGCAGTCAATTCTCTTGTACTCATTCATTGATTCCGTTTTGATCTCAATGCTGCCTTGAGGGGTGTTGATTCCAATGGTGCTGTGTTTCCCAGGAGTGAGACGCACCGAGTCAAGTATGGCTGGTGGAATGGTATGAACCGTTATATTGTATGTTGGAAGAGGATCAAGAAACAACGTATCCGGAAGTCCTTTACTGTTAAGCGTATGTATAAGATTGTATTTTACTTGCCCGGTATGGCTATCATAAAAAGTCATATTAACATTGGTCTCAGTAGGTCGTGCATATATGTCGAGTAAATTTACCTGAGCGGTCGTATTATTCAAAGCTTGAGAAATAACAACTCCCATAACTTGCTCAAACTTGTTTTCATTATCTGCATCATAAAAATTACCCACACACTCAAATGACTTGATATATTCTTTTCCTAATCCTAAGCCAATAACAAAAGGTTTTAGAACAATTCCTTTACGCTGCAATAACAGCGAAGCTGCACAAGGATCACCATCGCATTCTTCAATTCCATCAGTTATAAGAATAATAATATTTCTGGAGGGATCGGACGGAAAATCACTTTCGCATTCCATTAAAGACCGAGCAATGGGAGTAGTACCGGAAGGATTGATTTCAAACAATTTCTTTTTGATTTCAGGAGCAGCGTTTAAAGAAAAAGGCACTTCCAAACGACTGTCGTCACAATCTTGTGGAGGGAATCGCTTCATGTGTCCGTAAACTCGCATAGCCATTTCAACATGATGCAACTTGCTAAGAGAATCGGTTATGTTGATCAGTAAGTTTCGAGCCACATCAAATTTGCTCTTTGTTTGCCATTTGGAATACATACTTTGAGAAGCATCGAAAAGAAAAAGAATTCTTGTTTTTCCCGGCATACTCTGCGCACTAGCACTTGAAGAACCTAACACAAGAGAAAAACAAAACAGTCCGATAAGAAAAGTTACAATATTCTTGTTCATGTGTAAAAAGCGAACAGATTGCATTAATAGTCTCCTAAAGTTTCTTCCAGTTGCAACAAAGCCTTATTCAATTGCTCATCGTTTGGAGCAATTCCGTGCCATTTATGAGAATGCATCATAAAATCTACTCCATTGCCCATTTCTGTTTTCATTAAAATACAGATCGGCTTAGAATTAAAGCATTTGTTTTGTGCGTCTTTAATGCCTTTAAGCACCGATTGCATTTCATTTCCATTCATATGTAAAACATCCCAACCAAATGCTTTGAATTTTGATTCTAAATCTCCTAAACTTAAAACGGCTTCCGTACTACCATCAATTTGTTGTCCATTGCAATCAATGGTTGCAATATAATTATCGACTTTACGAGCCGAAGCAAACATAGCAGCTTCCCAAATTTGTCCTTCTTGCAACTCGCCATCACCATGCAAACTGTATACAATTGTATTTTCCTTATTTAGTTTTTTAGCTAAGGCTGCACCAATGGCAACCGACATTCCCTGACCTAATGAGCCACTGGCAACTCTAACACCGGGAAGTTTTTCATGGGTTGCGGGATGTCCTTGCAGTCGGCTGTTCAGTTTTCTAAAAGTAGCGAGTTCTTTTGTATTGAAATATCCCGAACGAGCTAATACACTATACCAAACCGGAGAAATATGCCCGTTAGACAAGAAAAATAAATCTTGCTTGGCACCATCCATATCAAATTGCTCAGGGGTATGATTCATTATTTCAAAATAGAGGGCTACTAAAAACTCAACACAACCAAGAGAACCTCCCGGATGCCCTGATTGCGCACCATGCACCATACGCACAATATCACGTCTCACTTGAGAACAAATTCGATTTAATTCATTAATATCCATCTTTTCTGTATGCTATCTTGTATGCCATAAAAGTAGAAAGCTCCAATAATTAGAACTAATTTTGCACACTTATTTTATGATTAATTGCTAACATTATTAATGGAGCAGGTAAAAATATATCCTATTAACAACCCTCTGTCCGATGAATTTGAGACAGTTATTGGTCTATTGGAAAATTATAGCCTGTTTGATCCAGGTAAAGAAGCTATTAAAAAAATAAGGCCCAGTTGCGACAAGAATTTTATTTCGAACGCCCTTCAACTGGTTTCTGAAACAAAACTTTTATTACAATCCGGATCCGATATTTTTGAGAGAAGAATTCCAGATGTTAGAAAAGAAATAGCAATTCTCAATGCACAAAATGGAGTTTTAAGTATTGAATCATTCAATAAATTCAGTCAGTTTATACGAGTTGTTGAACAGGTATTTCATTTTTTTTCTACTCTGGAAAGAGAATTCCCCACTTTAATCGAATCTTTAAAACCATATGAAAGAAAACAATGGGTTTTAGATAAAATTGAAACGGTATTTGATAAAGATGGTATTGTTTTATCAAGTGCCAGTGAAAGACTAACTGAGATCAGAGGTCATAAACAAAAACTCTTAAGCCTGTTATCGAAGCAATATCAAAAGATTATTCAAAGACTTGCAAAAGATGGTTGGCTCACTTCATCGGTAGAATCGAGCCGAAATGGTAGAAGAGTACTATCCATTCATGCCGAATATAGACGCAGCATTAAGGGAATCATTCACGATGTTTCAGCATCGGGAAGAACCGTTTTCTTTGAACCGGATGAAACCATAGAGTTAAATAATAGAATGTCGGAACTCGAACAAGATGAGAAAATGGAAATTTTCAGAATCTTAAAACAGCTTTCTGATGATATTCGAATCGAAACTTCTTCTTTCAGGGCTTGGGTAAAAATGATCGCAGAACTTGATGTCATAAGGTGCAAAGCCAATCTTAGTATCGAGATCAAAGGAAGTGAACCTTCAGTATCACCACAAAGTACAATTCAATTAGACCGTGCTTTTCATCCATTGTTGTTATTACACCAAAATTCCATAGGAAAGCAGACTATACCTTTTGACCTACAATTGGATCATACTTCTCGCATTATGGTAATTAGCGGACCAAATGCCGGTGGCAAAACCATGTGCATGAAAACCGTTGGCCTTTTGCAGATGATGTTTCAGAGCGGAATGCATATTAGTGCAACATCTACTTCTCAGTTAGGAATATTCAAACAAATATTAATTGATATAGGTGATAATCAGTCTATAGAACATGAGTTGAGCACCTACAGTTCGCGAATGGAATACATGAGTTACTTTATTCAAAATGCACATTCAGAAACCTTGGTGATGATCGATGAACTTGGATCAGGAACTGACCCTCAAATAGGAGCAGCTTTGGCTGAAGCTATGGTTTTAGCATTATCGGAAAAAGGAGTGAAAGGAATTGTTACTACTCATTACCCCAACATAAAACTGTTGGCTTCAAATTATAATGCTTTTACTAATGCGAGTGTAGCATTTGATGTGGAAGGAATGAAGCCACTTTATGAACTTGAAATTGGGAAACCAGGATCATCCTACGCACTACTATTGGCCGAAAGAAGTGGTATAGCCGTTTCCATCATAAATAAAGCAAAGGAATTACTCCATTCCCCATCACTCGAGATGGAAACACTACTGACGCAATTAAAATTCAACGAAAGCGAAACCAATAGAATATATAAAGAGGCCAGTGAAAAAAATAATGAATTGGCAAGCTTGATTTTGAAGTATCAACGTTTGGTTGAAAACGAATTAAAACAAGAAACGAAAAACGATGAGTTTTTACGAAAAAAAGAAAAATACTTATTGCGAGAAAGTTCTGATAAGCTCAAGAAATTTTACAAAGAATTCAAACAAGCCAAAAACAAATCATACATAATAAAAAAGTATGAACGATATTTTGATGAGCGAAAAGAACAATTGAAAAAAGTGGAGGAAGAAAAAGAAATATCGTATTCAATTGATATAGGCATGGCCGTTAGAATGCGAAAAGGAAAAGTTACGGGACGAGTTGAATCTATTGAAGGCAACAAGGTTACCGTTGTGTTTGGCGCATTTAAAATGAATTGCAAAAAACAAGATTTAATACCCGATGATATAGAAGTTAAAAATCAAAAACGCGATTGATAATCTTTTGAATAGACTAATCTGTATCGGATAAAAAATCGTCTAAAGCTCGTCTGTCCTTTTTCTCAGGTCGTCCTTTTATCCCTCTTCCCCTACCCTGTTTTCTCAACTCGGTCATCATTAGTAAATGCTTTTCCATCTTCACCAATTCCTCTTTTGGAG
>Ga0116143_10001207_pt1 | contig 32427 bp, 25 predicted proteins | sample AD_UKC034_MetaG_FD_89745 | JGI IMG/M metagenome (GOLD analysis project Ga0116143, IMG submission 89745) | Active sludge microbial communities of municipal wastewater-treating anaerobic digesters from USA - AD_UKC034_MetaG | ecosystem: Engineered > Bioreactor > Anaerobic > Digestate | place: USA... | reverse complement strand
GGAGACGACGAGCACCGCCAGCGTCGCGCCGAGCGCCCGCGAGGGGTCGACGAAGCTCCAGCCAAGCGCGCACAGCGCCGCCAGCGTCAACACGCGCGCGACGAAGCCGGCCGCGGCGCGCTCGCCTTCGCGCGCCAGGCGCGGGCGCTCGCTGTGCGCACGGGCAACGAGCGCGGCGATGCCGGCCAGCGCCGTGTCCGCGCCCACGCGCGTGACCCGCATCGTCGCCGGGCCGTCGAGCAGCACGCTGCCGCCGACGAGCGCGTCGCCGCGGTCCTTGCGCACCGGCGCCGACTCGCCGCTCAGCAGCGCCTCGTCGACGCGGCAGCTGCCGCTCTCCAGCACCCCGTCGGCGGGGACGCGCTCGCCCTCGGCGATCTGCACGCGGTCGCCGACGACGAGCTCGAGCGCGCCGATGCGCTCGATGCGGCCGTCCGCGTGCAGCCGCTCGGCGTAGGCCGGCGTCGTGCGCGCGAGCGCATCGACGAGGTCGCCCGCGCGGTGGCGCGCGCGCATCTCGAGGAAGCGCCCGACGAGCAGGAAGAAGACGAACATGCTGACCGAGTCGAAATAGACCTCGCCCTGACCGCGCAGCGCCTCGACGAGGCTTGCGCCGTAGATCAGCGCGATCGCGATCGCCACCGGCACGTCCATGCCGAGCGTGCGCGCGCGCAGGCTGCGCCAGGCGCCGGCGAAGAAGGGCCGCGCCGAATAGAGGACGACCGGGGTCGCGACCAGCAGCCCGAGCCAGCGCATCGCCGCGCGCGTCGGCGCATCGATGTCGCTGACCGCGCCGAAGTAGATCGCGCTCGCGTACATCATCGCCTGCATCGCGCCGAAACCCGCGACCAGCAGCCGCTTGAGCGCGTCGCGCGCCTCGCGCTGGCGCGCGTCGTCCAGCGCCTTCGCGTCCAGCGGCAGCGCCTGGTAGCCGGTCTTCGCGAGTGCGTCGAGGATCGCGGCGAGGTCGGTCCGCTGCGGCTCCCAGACGACGCGCGCACGGCGCGCGGCCGCGTTGACCTGCACCGAGACGACGCCCGGCAGCGCCGAGAGCGCGCGCTCGATCAGCCAGACGCAGGCAGCGCAGCGGATGCCGTCGACCAGCAGCAGCACTACGCTCTGCCCGCCGGAGAGCGGGCGCACGACGTGCCGCGAGAGCTCGGGCCGCGTCCAGGCGGACGCGCTGCGCGCGGCGGCCTGCAGGTCGGGCGCGGAGGCGGCGGGCGCGCTGCGCAGCCGGTAGTAGTCGGAGAGGCCGAGCTGGTCGATCCACTCGGCCGCGGCCTTGCAGCCCTGGCAGCAGACCTCGTGCGCGACGCTGCCGACGATCGCCCGCGGCGGGTCGGCGGGCAGCGCCTGGCCGCAGTGCCAGCAGGCAGGCCTCGTCATCGCGTCGGGTCCGAAGGGGCGTCGGGGCGCGCGACGGGCACCTTCAGCACCTGCGGGCCCGGTGCCTCGGCAGGCGGCAGCGGCGGATCAGCGTAGCGCTCGGCGACGCGAATCAGCCAGACCGAGCCGGCGATCGATAGCGCGAACACCGCGGCGCCGAGCCAGACGATGCCCTGGCGGTACCAGGCGTCGGACGGCAGGCGGGACACGGCCTCATCGCCTCATTGCCCGCCGCTCGGGGCGCCGTCGCGCGAGAGCGAGTAGACGTAGGCGGCGACCAGGTGGATCTGCGTCGGGCTCAGCCGCTCGCTCCACGCCGGCATCGTGCCGCTGCGTCCGCTGGCGATCGAGTGCTCGACGCTGTCGAGGTCGCCGCCGTAGAGCCAGATGCCGTCGGTCAGGTTCGGTGCCCCGACCCCCTGGTTGCCCTTGCCATCGGGACCATGACAGGCGGCGCACAGGGTCGCGAACTTCTCCTTGCCGGCGGCGGCGCGTGCCGCGTCGTGCAAACCGCCGGAGAGGCTCAGCACGTAGTTCGCGACGTCGACGACGCCGTCGTCGCCGAGCGGCTCGCGCCAGGCGGGCATCACGCCGTGGCGCCCGCCCTGGATGCTCGTGACGATGGCCTCGCCGCTGCCGCCATAGAGCCAGTCGTCGTCGGAAAGGCTCGGCGCACCCAGCGCCTGGCTGCCCTGCCCGGCGCGGCCGTGGCAGGCGGCGCAGTTGTCGCGGTAGAGCACCTCGCCCATCGCGCGGGCCTTGCTGTTGCTCGCGAGCTGCTCGACCGGCCGCTCGGCGAAGCCCACCGTCGCAGCGTTCCACATCGCGTCGTTGGCCGCGGTGTCCGCCGCGAGCTGGCCGCGCGACGTCCAGTCCAGCGCGCCCTTGAAGTTGCCGAAACCCGGGTACAGCGCGAGGTAGGTGAAACCGGCGATGAAGCCGGCAAACGAGATCGCGATCCACCAGCCCGGCAGGCGCGCCATGCCCTCGCGCAGCGCACCGTTGGCCCAGACGTGACCGGTGGTGCCGTCGGGCAGCGTCGGCACCTTGGCCCGCGGCGCCCACAGGAAGAGGAAGAAGGTGATGCCGAGGTTGAAGCAGATGAGGAAGATCACCCACCCGGCCCAGAACGTGCTCATCGGCGCTCCTCCCCGCTGCCGCCCGCCGGGATCGCCGCCGACGCGTCGCGGTCATCCATCGGCATGCGCGCGAGCTCGTTGAAGCTGCGCTTGTGCGAGGGCAGCCAGGCCCAGATCCAGATGCCGATGAAGACGAGCATCAGCACGACGATGAAGACGCCGATCAGATGGCCCCAGACCGGGTTCATGACTTGCCTCCGGCGTCCGCGGCCGCGCTTGCCGCCGCGGCGGGCTTGGGCACGTTGTCGACGCCCAGGCCCTGCAGGTAGGCAACGAGCGCGTCGAGCTCGGTGCGACCGGCGACCACCTTGGGCGCATTCTTGATGTCTTCGTCGGTGTACGGGTCGCCGAGCTTGCGCAGCACGCGCATCCGCGCCTGCAGGTCCTGGCCGTCGACGAGTGCAAGCGACAGCCAGCGGTACGAGGGCATGTTCGATTCGGGAACGACCTCGCGCGGGTCCATCAGGTGCACCCGCTGCCAGTCGTCGGAGTACTTGCCGCCCACGCGCGCGAGGTCCGGGCCGGTGCGCTTGCTGCCCCACTGGTGCGGGCGGTCGTAGGCCGATTCGGAGGCGGTCGAGTACGCGCCATAGCGCTGCGTCTCGAAGCGCAGCGTGCGCACCATCTGCGTGTGGCAGAGATAGCAGCCCTCGCGCACGTAGACGTCACGCCCGGCCAGGCGCAGCGGGTCGTAGGGCTTCATGTCGGCGGTGGGCTGCAGCTTGTTCGCCTCGACGAAGAGCGGCGTGATCTCCGCCAAGCCGCCGAGCGAGACCATGACCGCGGTCGCGATGCCGAGCGCCCAGCTGTGCTTCTCGATGAACTCGAAGTGACGATAGGCCATCGTGCGCTCCTCAACCGTGCGCCGGCAGCGGCCTGGGCATCTGCAGCGGCTCGGGTTCGGGGATCGGCACCGGGACCGGCGAGATGATGGTCTGGCGCGCGTCGGCCGCCGTGACCCAGAGGTTCCAGGCCATCACCCACATGCCCAGCCAGATCAGCACGCCGCCGAACCAGCGCAGGATGTACCAGGGGTGTGCGGCGATCAGGCTGTCGAGGAAGGAGTAGAGCAGCGCGCCGTCGACGCCGGTGGCGCGCCACATCATGCCTTCGGTGACGCCGGCGATCCACATCGCGACGATGTAGCACAGCGTGCCGATGAAGTGCAGCCAGAAGTGCCACTCCATGCCCTTGATCGAGTGCATCGCCGGGCGCCCGAGCGCGCGCGGCGCCATCGCGTAGAGCGAGCCGATGGTGATCATCGCCACCCAACCGAGCGAGCCCGAGTGCACGTGCGCGACCGTCCAGTCCGTGTAGTGCGACAGCGAGTTCACGGTCTTGATCGCCATCATCGAACCCTCGAAGGTCGAGGCGGCGTAGAAGACGAGTGCGATCACCATGAACTTGGCCGCCGGGTCGGTCTTCACCTTGTGCCAGGAGCCGTTGAAGGTGAAGAGGCCGTTGGCCGCCGAGCCCCAGCTGGGCATCAGCAGCACCAGCGAGAAGGCCATGCCCACCGACTGCACCCAGTCCGGCAGCGCGGTGTAGAGCAGGTGGTGCGAGCCGGCCCACATGTAGACGGAGATCAGGGCCCAGAAATTGACGATCGAGAAGCGGTAGCTCCACAGCGGCTGCTGGGCCTGGCGCGGCACGAAGTAATACATCATGCCGAGAAAGCCCGCGGTGAGGAAGAAGGCCACCGCGTTGTGCCCGTACCACCACTGCACCATCGCGTCGACCGCGCCCGAGTAGACGGGGTAGGACTTGAACAGCGACACCGGCACTGCAACGTTGTTGACGATGTGCAGCAGCCCGACGGCGATGATGAAGGCGCCGTAGTACCAGTTGGCCACGTAGATGTGGCGTATGCGCCGCCGCGCCAGCGTGGCGAAGAAGACGGTGCCGAAGCCGACCCAGACGATGGCGATCAGGATGTCGATGAACCACTCGGGCTCGGCGTACTCCTTGCTCTGCGTGATGCCGAAGGGCATCGTCGCCATCGCCAGCACGCACACCAGCTGCCAGCCCCAGAAGGTGGCCTCGGCCAGGTGCGGCAGCGCCAGCCGCGTGTGGCCGGTACGCTGGACCACGTAGTAGCAGGTGCCCATCAGCGCCGAGCCGCCGAAGGCGAAGATGACGCCGAAGGTGTGGTCCGGACGCAGGCGGCTGAAGGTCAGGTAGGGCACGCCCAGGTTCAGCGCCGGCCAGGCCAGCTCGGCTGCGGCGTACATGCCAATCAGCATGCCGATGATCCCCCACACCGCCGAGGCGAAGAGGAAGAGGCGGACGACCTTGTCGTTGTAGGTTTCGATCGGGGCCATGGCGGGGCTCGGGCAAGGACTGCGCATTCTTTGGCAAAGATCGTGACCGCACAACTCATGCGGGCATCCCGGGCGCTTGCGGTCGACCGCAAGCGCGTTCCGCCGCGCAGGCCGCGATGGGGCGCAATGGAGCGCGATGGAGCGCCGAGGGCGGCTGCTATGATTCCCGCGTCGGTGCCCCGAAGCCGCGCTCTGCGGCGGCCTCGGGCTGAAAAGGGAACCCGGTGCGAATCCGGGACTGCCCCGCAGCGGTAAGCGGAAACGAACGGCTTCACACGCACTGGATGCGAGCATCCGGGAAGCGAAGCCCAGTAGGAGGGTCACGGCCCGTGTCCGCGAGTCCGAAGACCTGCCGGCACACCGGGCGATGCCCGGTGCGGGTGATCGCTTCCGCGGGGAAGCGCGTCGCAGCCGGGACGGCGCTCCCGGTGCGCCGCGTTTTCCCCATCGAGGCGACATCTCTTGGCCCTGCGCGCGGGAGCAGGTGGAGTTGTCAAGAAGCCGCCTTCGGCGGTTTCCCTTCGGGGAGTCCTTTCATGCCGGCATCTGCCCTTGTCGCCCACGGCCGTACGCGCCGCAGGCCGGCGGCGCGCTGCCCTCCGCCTCTGTGCGTGAGCGCCGTGCGGCCTAGCCGCTGAGCGCCACAGGCCGCACGGCGGCACGCAGCGCTCCCCTTCGACGTCCGATCCCCTTTTGCGACACACGCGCAATGCCCGCGTGCGCGCCTCACTGCGCCCGCGTTCTCCTTAGCGACGCTCATCCCATGCTCGAAACCATCGTCAAGCGCGACGGACGGCGCGAGCCGTTCACCCCCTCCAAGCTCAACCAATGGGGCCAGTGGGGTGCCCGCACCCTGGGCCACCAGGTCGACTGGCCTTCGGTCGTGCTGCAGACCGTCGCCGTGCTGCAGGGCGAATGCACGTCGCGGCAACTGCAGCAGCAGCTCATCAAGACCTGCCTCGACTTCGACACCTGGTCCTACAACCGCATGGCCGGACGCCTCTACGCCACCCTGATCCGCAAGGACTTGTACGGCCGCGGCAACACGCGGCCCACGGTCCAGGCCTTGCACGAACAGCTCGTCGCGCAGGGCTACATGGAGCCCCTGGACTACTCCGACGCCGAATACGCGCAGGTGGAGCACCTCATCGACCACGAGCGCGATTTCGGCTACGCGCACTACCAGATCCACACGCACCTGACGAAGTACGCGATCAGCGATCGCGTCAATGGCCGCTACTTCGAGACGCCGCAGTTCATCTACATGCGCATGGCGATGGCGCTGGCCGTGGACCAGCCGCGCGAGCGCCGCATGCACGACCTCGAGCGCTTCTACGAGCATCTCTCGATGAACCGAATCAACGCGCCCACGCCCAACCACGTCAACCTGGGAACGCCGCTGCGCGGCTACGCCAGCTGCTGCCTGTACACGGTAGCCGACACGGCGCGCTCGATCGCGGTGGGCAACCACATCGCCAACACCATGACGTACATGAGTGCTGGCATCGGCGCGCACATGGCCACGCGTTCGCTCAACGATCCGGTGCGCGGCGGCGTCATCCGCCACCAGGGCAAGCTGCCCTACTTCCGCGCGCTGGTGTCGGAGGTCAAGTGCAACCTGCAGAACGGCCGCGGCGGCGCCTGCACCAGCTACTTCTCGATCTTCGACCCCGAGGTCGACACGCTGCTGCGGCTGAAGAACCCCATGTCCACCGAGGACAAGAAGATCCGCGGCATGGACTATTCCTGGGGCGGCAACCGCTTCTTCGCGCGCAAGGTTGCACGCAACGAGGAGATCTTCCTCTTCAACTGCCACAGCGCGCCCGACCTGCACGCCGCGCTCTACAGCGCCGACGAGGCGCGCTTCGAGCAGCTCTACGAGCGCTACGAAAGCGACCCCGGCTTCGCCAAGACCTGGGTCAACGCGCGCGAGCTGCTCATCACCGCCAGCAACGAGTGGCACGAGACCGGGCGCGTCTACGAACACAACCTGTACGAGATGAACCGGCACACGCCGTTTCTCGATCCCATCCACAGCTCCAACCTGTGCGCCGAGATCGCGTTGCCGACCGGTGCCTACAACGACATGCTGGAGCTGTATGCCGAGGGCGACATCTCCTTTGTCGACGTGCAGCTCATCGACGGCACGCGCCGCAAACTGCCGGGCAGGGATCAGGTGGACACCCAGCGCGGGCCGCAGTGGCCCGAGGATCTGCAGGCGGGCGACGAAGTCGACGGCCTGCGAATCGAGGCCGTCGTGCGCAAGAGCGCACCCGAGGTCGCGACCTGCAATCTGGCCGGCATCGTCGTCTCCAACATCGAGTCGGAGGAGCAGTACGCCGAGGTGGCCTATTACGCGCTGTTGATGATCGACAAGTGCATCCACCTGGCGCACTACGAGTTGCCGCACGTGGGCTACACCTCGCGCCAGCGGCTGAGCGCCGGCGTCGGCATCCTCGGCCTGGCACACCTGATGGCGCGGCACGGCCACGCCTACACGACGACCGCTGGCAAGCAGTTCATCCACGAGGTCGCCGAGCGCCACTGCTACCACCTGCTGCGCGCCAGCCTGCGCCTGGGCCAGGAACTGGGCAACGCGCCCTGGATGCACAAGACACGCTGGCCGCAGGGCTGGCTGCCGATCGACACCGCCAACCCGGGCGTCGAGAAGATCGCGCCCTTCGCGCTGCGCTACGACTGGGAGGCGCTGCGCGCCGAGATCGTCGCCCACGGCGGCATCCGCAACTCGGCGCTGATCGCGCACATGCCCACCGAAACCTCGGCCAACGCCTCGGGCACGACCAACGGCCTCTACCCGGTGCGCGAGCTCACGCTCATCAAGACCGACAACCAGCGCGTCAACTACTGGGCCGCGCCCGAGGGCGACACGCTCGCCGCGCACTACCAGTCGGCCTGGGACATCCCCACGCGCGACCTCATCGAGGTCTACGCCATCGTGCAGAAGTGGACCGACCAGGGCATCTCGGCCGATTTCTACCGCCGCGTGGTGGGCGACGCCTGGATCGGCTCGGCCGAGATGATCGAGGACTACCTGCAGCGCGTGCGCCTGGGCCTGAAGTCCAAGTACTACATGAACCAGAAGACCTCCAACGGCCTGCAGGCCGCGCGCGCGCACGCGCCGGGCGAACCCCCGCGCAGCGCAGCGCGCGAGAGCGCCAATACCGCCGACGCCGCCGATACCGCCGATGGCAGCGCCTGCGAAGGCTGCACCCTCTGAACACCGACCGGAGCCGAACCATGAGCGAGAGCATCTTCAACTACGCCAAGACCGACTACGAGCGCCCGCTGCTCTTCCTGGGCCAGAAGCAGGGCTTGTTCGACACCGTCAACCGGCACTACCCGCGCATCTGGGAGCTCTACAAGACGCAGAAGTCGCTCGATTGGGACGAGAACGAGTTCGACTACTCGAGCTGCAACGCCGACTTCAAGAACTGCTCGCGCGCCACCTACGACATGATGATCAAGACGCTGGCCTGGCAGTGGGAGGCCGACAGCGTGGCCTCCCGTGCGATCGCGCCGGTGCTTGCGCCCTTCATCACCTCGAGCGAACTCTGGGCGGCCTGGCAGCGCATCTCCGACAACGAGGTCATCCATGCCGCGACCTACTCGGAGATCGTGCGCAACTCCTTCGACGACCCCGCCTCGATCATCGACGAGATCCTGCGCGTGGAACAGGCGCACGCGCGCCTGGCGCGCGTCGCCAAGGTCTTTGGCGACGGCTATCGCGCCTCGCACCAATACGCGCTCGGGCAGATCGACAACGGCCAGGGCACCTACGAGGCCGTCTTCATGATGGTGGTCGCGCTCTACTGCATGGAGCGCATCCAGTTCATGGCCTCGTTCGCGGTCACCTTCGCGATCTGCGACACCGGCCTGTTCCAGCCCATCGGCAAGGCGGTGCAGAAGATCGCCCAGGACGAGCTCGAAGTGCATGCCGAGCTCGACCGCGCCGTGCTCGAGAACGAGCTCGCGACCGAGCGCGGCCGCAAGGCCATGGAGAACCTGCGCGACGACATCCGGCAACTGGTCGAGGAAGTCGTCGACAGCGAACTGGCGTGGATCGACTACCTCTTCTCGGAGGGGCGCGAGCTGGTGGGCATGAACGCCGACCGCCTGGCCGCCTGGACGCTCTACGGCGCCCGCGACGTCTACCGCACGCTGGGCATCCAGAGCGATCGCTACGCGTTCCCCGAAGCCAACCCGCTGCGCTTCATGGAGAAGTGGCTGAACATCAGCAAGACCCAGGCGTCGCCGCAGGAACAGGACATCGCCGCCTACAAGGTCGGCGTGATGCGCCGCACCGACGAGAACCTCGTCTTCGACGTCGATTTCTGACGCCGCCGCACCCCCTCCGATATCCGACCTCCGATACCCGACACCCAGCCCCGACAAGGAAACCCGATGAAGATCGTCATCTACGGCAAGGACGCGTGCAGCGACTGCGACAAGGCGAAGATGCTCTGCCGCATCCAGTCGCTGGACTTCGAGTACCACGAGCTCGACGAGGACGACGCGCTCGCGCGGCTGAGCGCGCGCATCGGCGCCCCGGTGCGCCGCGTGCCGCAGGTCTTCGTCGAACGTGCGGGGACGCAGGAGTACGTCGGCGGCTACGAGGAGCTGCGCCTGGCGCTGATGCCGACCGCGCAGGGCCTCACGGCGCGTGGCTGAAGAGGCGCCGGCACGGCCCGCCGCCGCAGGCCGGCGCCGCTTTGCGGCGAGCGGATCCACAATGCGCAGCCCGACGACCCGATCGGCGATCCGATCGACCACCCGATCGACCCTATGCGCGAGCTCTTCGACCTCGACCCGAGCCTGGTCTTCCTCAACCACGGCTCCTTCGGCGCCTGTCCGCGCCCGGTGCGCGACGCGCAGCGCGCCTGGCAGGACGCGATGGAGTGCAACCCGGTCGAGTTCCTCGGTCGGCGTTCGGCCGCGCTGCTGCGCGCGGCGCGCGAGAAGCTCGCGGCCTTCGTCGGCGCCAGCGCCGACGATCTCGTCTTCGTGCCGAACGCGACGACCGGCGTCAACATCGTCGCGCAGTCGCTGACCCTGCGGCCGGGCGACGAGGTGCTCGGCACGACGCTCGAATACGGCGCCTGCGACGCGACCTGGGACTTCGTCTGCGCGCGCCAGGGCGCGAGCTATCGTCGCGCGGCGATCGCGCTGCCACTGGACGACGAGGCCTTCGTCGACGCGGTGATGTCGGCGGTCAATGCGCGCACGCGGCTCGTCTTCGTCAGCCACATCGCGTCGACCACCGCCCTCGTGCTGCCGGTGGCCGCACTCGTTAAGGCCGCGCACGCGCGCGGCCTGCCGGTGCTCGTTGACGGCGCGCATGCGCCGGGCCAGCTCGACCTGTCGCTGGATGCGCTCGGCGCCGACTTCTACACCGGCAATGGCCACAAGTGGCTCTGCGGCCCCAAGGGCAGCGGCTTCCTGCACGCGCGGCGGGAACACCACGAATGGCTGCAGGCCAACGTGATCAGCTGGGGCTACCTGCAGGGCGGTGGCGGCCACACCGGATTCGACGCCTACCTGGGAGAAAGCGGCTTCGAGCGCCGGCTGCAGTGGCAGGGCACGCGCGACATCAGCGGCTTCCTCGCGCTGCCCGCGGCCATCGACTTCCACCGCGAGCACCTGGGCTCGCAGGTTCGCCGTGCCTGCCACGCCCAGGCGGTCGCGCTGATGCACGAGCTTGCCACGCACTTCGGGCTGCCGGTGATCGGCAGCGACGCGCACTTCGCACAGATGGCGGCGATCCCGATCCCGCTCGGCGCCGAGGGCGACGCCGAGGCGCTGCGGCAGCGGCTCTTCGATCGCCATCGCATCGAGGTGCCGGTGACGCAGCACGAGGGCCGCGCCTTCGTCCGCGTCTCGGTGCAGGGCTACAACAGGCCCAGCGAGCTCGAGGCGCTGGCCGCGGCCTTGCGGGAGGCGCTTGCCGATGGCTGAGCAGGCACCCGCCGACGACATCGACGCGGTCGACGTCCTCGTCGTCGGCGCCGGGGTGGTCGGCCTGGCCTGCGCGCGCGCGTTGGCGCTTGGCGGGAAGTCGGTCGTCGTCGTCGAGGCCGCGACGAGCTACGGCAGCGGCACGAGCAGCCGCAACAGCGAGGTCGTGCACGCGGGCCTGTACTACGAACCCGGCAGCCTGAAGGCGCGGCTGTGCGTGCGCGGGCGCGAGCTGCTCTACGCGTACTGCGCCGAGCGCGGCGTCGCGGCGCGGCGCTGCGGCAAGCTGCTCGTGGCCACGCGCGCGGCCGAAGCCCACGCGCTCGAGGCGATCCGCGCGCGCGCCGCGGCTTGCGGCGTGACCGGGCTGCAGCCGCTTTCGCAGAGCGAAGCACTCGCGCTCGAGCCGGCGCTGGAAGTGCACGCGGCGCTGTGGTCGCCGGACAGCGGCATCGTCGACAGCCACGGGCTGATGACCGCGCTGCTCGGCGACGCGCAGAACGCCGGCGCGATCTTCGCGGTGGCGAGCCCCTTCGAAGCCGCGGAACGCACGAGCACGCGCTGGCAGGTGCGCACCGGCGGCACCGAGCCCTTCGAGCTGCAGACGCGCTGGATCGTCAACGCGGCGGGACTGCAGGCGCAGGCCGTGGCCGCGGCGATGCAGGGTTTTCCGCGCACGGCGATCCCGCCGCGGCGCCTGGCCAAGGGCAGCTACTTCGCCCTTTCGGGCCGCGTGCCGTTCAGGCATCTCGTCTACCCGATGCCGGTCGACGGCGGCCTGGGCGTGCACCTGACGCTGGACCTCGCCGGTCAGGCACGCTTCGGCCCGGACGTGCAGTGGCTGCCCGAAGGCATCGCCGACGAAGCGATCGACTACGCGGTCGACCCGGCGCGCGCCGTGGCCTTCGCCGCCGAGATCCGCCGCTACTGGCCCGGCCTGCCCGCGGACCGCCTGCAGCCCGCCTACAGCGGCGTACGCCCCAAGCTCAGTGGCCCGGGCGAGCCCGCGGCGGACTTCCGCATCGACGGCCCCGACGAACATGGCTGCGCCGGCGTGGTGCAGCTCTTCGGCATCGAATCGCCGGGCCTGACCGCGAGCCTGGCGATCGCCGAGGAAGTGGCGACGCGGATCGCCCGCCTCGAGCGCGAGCGCTGATCGGCCGGGGCCAGGGCAGGAACCGGTTCTTCCGCAAGCGGATCGCCGAAAACAAGGGCCGAACGCCGGCTCTTTCGGACCGCTGCGCCCTGGCACGCGCCTCTAGCATCCCGTCCACACTGGCGAAAACCGACCGCAAGACTGGGCGGACCCCGGAACCCGTGCCCGGCGCCAGCACCTCTCACGCGGTCGCAGCGCCCGGCACGCATCCGCAGGCCGAACCAGGCGTCGCCTGCACGATGCAGCGCGAAGCGAAGCCCTCAGCCGGCAGCCACCGTCGCCTGCGCCTCGTCGTCGGGCTCGTCGCCGAGGAAGCCGCCGCTCTGGTGCGCCCAGAGGCGCGCGTAGATGCCGCCCTGGGCGAGCAGGCTCGCGTGCGTGCCGCTCTCGACGATGCGGCCCTGCTCCATCACGACGAGGCGGTCCATCGCCATGATGGTCGAGAGCCGGTGCGCGATCGCGACCACGGTCTTGCCCTCCATCAGCTTGTAGAGGCTTTGCTGGATCGCGGCCTCGACCTCGCTGTCGAGCGCGCTCGTCGCCTCGTCCAGCAGCAGGATCGGCGCGTCCTTGAGCATCACGCGCGCGATCGCGATGCGCTGGCGCTGGCCGCCGCTCAGCTTCACGCCGCGCTCGCCGACATGCGCGTCGTATCCCTTGCGGCCCTTGGGATCCGTGAGGCCGACGATGAAGTCGTGCGCCTCGGCGCGCTCGGCGGCGCGCAGCATCTGCGCGTCGGTGGCGTCGGGGCGGCCGTAGAGGATGTTCTCGCGCACCGAGCGGTGCAGCAGGCTCGTGTCCTGCGTGACCATGCCGATCTGGCGGCGCAGGCTCTCCTGCGTGACGCCGGCGATGTCCTGACCGTCGACGAGGATGCGCCCGCCCTGCAGGTCGTAGAGACGCAGCAGCAGGTTGACCGCGGTGCTCTTGCCCGCGCCCGAGCGGCCGACGAGGCCGATCTTCTCGCCCGGGCGGATCACGAGGCTCAGGCCGTCGATCACCTTCCTCGTGCCGCCGTAGGCGAAGTCCACCTGCTCGAAGCGGATCTCGCCGCGCGTCACCTGCAGCTCGCGCGCATCGGGCCGGTCGACGACGCTGCGGCTGCGCGAGAGCATCGCGAGCCCGTCCTGCACCGTGCCGACATGCTCGAAGAGCGAGGCCAGCTCCCACATCACCCAGTGCGACATGCCCATCAGCCGCAGCGTCATCGCGGTCGATGCGGCGACCGCGCCGACGCCGACCTCGCCGCGCGTCCACAGCCACAGCAGCACGCCGGTCGTGCCGCCGACCAGCAGCATCGACAGCGCGTGGTTCAGCGTCTCGAAGCCGGTGACCAGCCGCGCCTGGCGGTAGGCGCTCTGCAGGAACTCGTCCATCGCCTCGCGCGCGAACGCGGCCTCGCGCTGCGCGTGCGAGAAGAGCTTGACGGTCGAGATGTTCGTGTAGGCGTCGGTCACGCGGCCGGTCATCAGCGAGCGCGCATCGGCCTGCTCCTGCGCAACGCGCGCCAGGCGCGGCACGAAGAAGCGGCAGGCGACGATGTAGAACACGAGCCAGACGCCGAAAGGCAGCATCACGCGCGCATCGAAGCTGCCCACCACCGCGACGAGGGTGAGAAAGTAGACGAGCACATAGGTGAGGATGTCGGCGAACAGGAACCAGACCTCGCGCACCGCCAGCGCCGTCTGCATCACCTTGGTTGCGATGCGGCCGGCGAACTCGTCCTGGTAGAAGGACATGCTCTGCCCGAGCATCAGGCGGTGGAAGATCCAGCGCATGCGCATCGGGAAGTTGGCGAAGAGCGCCTGGTACTTCAGCAGCGCCCACGAACCCGAGACGCCGATGCTCAGCACGAGGAGCAGCGCAAACGCGAGCAGCCTGCCGCCCTCGCGCGCCCAGAGCTCGGCCGCCGGTGTCGCGGCCAGCACGTCCACCAGGTGCGCCATGATGCGAAAGAGCAGCGCCTCGAAGGCACCGATCACCGCGGTCAGCAGCGTGAGCACGAGCAGGAGCCCGCGCATGCCCTCGGTGTTGCGCCACAGGAACGCGAAGAAGGCCTTGGGCAGGGGCGTCGGCTCGGCCGGCGGGAAGCTCGGCACGAGCGCTTCGAAGCGCTTGAAGAGCAAGATGAAACTCGGGCGGGGCAGAGGGTTCGAATTCTCGCCGCCGATTAGAGTCGGTGCTCGAGGGCAAGACGGCGGCGCGCCGCTAGCATGCGCCCAGAAGCGTTGGCCGGCAGGCCCGCGCAGCCAGGATCCGCCTTCATGTTCGACTACATCATCGTCGGCGCCGGCTCGGCCGGATGCGTGCTCGCCGCCCGGCTCTCGGAAGACCCCTCGGTCAGCGTCTGCCTCGTCGAGGCCGGGCAGGCCGACCGCAGCGTGCTCATCCACTGCCCCGCGGGCCTGGCGCTGATGGCGCGGCAGCGCGGCATCAACTGGGCCTTCGAGACCTCGCCGCAATCGGGACTGCTCGGTCGCCGCGGCTACCAGCCGCGCGGGCGCGTGCTCGGCGGCTCGAGCTCGATCAACGCGATGATCTACATCCGCGGCCAGCACTCGGATTACGACTTCTGGGCCGCGCAGGGCAACCCGGGCTGGAGCTGGGACGAGGTCAAGCCCTACTTCCTGAAGGCCGAGCACAACGAGCGCGGCAGCGACGAGTGGCACGCGCGCGGCGGGCCGCTGAACGTCGCCGACCTGCGCAGCCCGAACCCCCTGGCCGCCGCTTTCGTGCAGGCCGGGCAGCAGGCCGGCTGGCCGCTGAACCCTGATTTCAACGCTGCCACGCAGGAAGGCGTGGGCTTCTACCAGGTGACGCAGAAGAACGGCGAGCGCTGGAGCGCCGCGCGCGCCTACCTGAGGCCGGCGCTCGACCGCCCGAACCTGCAGGTGCAAAGCGGCGCGCATGTGCTGCGCGTGCTCTTCGACGGACGCCGCGCCACCGGCATCGAGATCCAGCAGGGCGGCGCCCGGCGCGAACTCGAGGCCCGGCGCGAAGTCATCCTCAGCGCCGGCGCACTGCAGTCACCGCAAATCCTGCAACTCTCGGGCGTCGGGGCGGGCGCCGAGCTGCAGGCGCTGGGCATTCCGGTGGTGCACGATCTGCCCGCGGTCGGACAGCATCTGCACGACCACCTGGACAGCATCATCGTGCTCGACGCGCCGCGCATGCGGGATTCCTTCGGCGTCTCCTTCGGCGGCCTGGCGCAGGTGGCACGCGCGGTGTTCGAGTGGCGCAAGCAGCGCAGCGGCATGCTGACGACCAACTTCGCCGAGGCAGGCGGCTTCATCCGCAGCCAGCCCGAGGAACCCGCCCCCGACCTGCAGCTGCACTTCGTCGTCGGCAAGCTCGCCGACCACGGCCGGCGCACGCTGCTCGGGCATGGGATCTCGTGCCACCTCTGCGTGCTGCGCCCCAAGAGCCGCGGCCGCGTCTCGCTGGCCAGCGTCGACCCGCTGGCCGCGCCGCTGATCGATCCGGCCTATCTCAGCGACCCCGACGACGTCGCGCGCATGGTGCGCGGCGTGAAGCGGATGCGCACGCTGCTGCAGCAGCCCGCACTGGCCGTCTACGGCGGGCGCGAGCGGCACGAATCGGCATCGGCGCAGAGCGACGAACAGATCGAGGCCTTCATCCGCAATCACGCCGACACCATCTACCACCCGGTCGGCAGCTGCCGCATGGGCCCGGCCGAGAACGGCAACGTCGTCGACGCGCGCCTGCGCGTGCACGGCCTGCAGGGCCTGCGCGTCGTCGACGCGTCGATCATGCCCCGCATCACCTCGGGCAACACCAACGCGCCGGTGATCATGATCGCCGAAAAGGCCGCGGAGATGATCCGCTCCGACGCCGCGTAGCGCGCCGGCGGCGCGCACTCAGGCCGGCGCGCGGACCAGCGGCAGCGTCACGCGAAAACTCGCGCCGCCGCCGCTGGCGTCCTCCAGTGTCAGCGAGCCGCCCAGGCGGCGCATGATCTGCCAGCTGATCGCCAAGCCCAGGCCGGCGCCGGGCACCGGCGTCTGCATGTGCGCCCAGCCGCGGCGGAACTTCGAGAAGATCAGCTCGCGCTCGTCGGCGCGGATGCCCGGGCCGTTGTCCTCGACCCGCACTTCGTAGCGGCCATCGCGCAGCTCGCTGGCCACGCGCACCCAGGGCGCTTCGCTGGTGTTGTACTTGATCGCGTTGGCAATCAGGTTGATGAAAACCTGGCTGAGGCGATCGGCCTCGCCCTGGACGGTGACGCCCCGCACCCGCGGGCCTTCGAGGAGCTGCACGCCGCTGGCCGCAGCCAGGCTCTGACAGACCTGGATCGACTTGTCGAGCACCTGCTCCGGATCGATCGGCGCCAGCTCCCATGGCGCCTCGCCGTGCTCGAGCAGGTTGAGCTCGAGCGTGCTGTCCAAGAGGCGCGTCAGGCGCACGCTCTCGTCGTGGATGATGCGCAGGTAGCGGTCGGCGCGCGCGGGATCGACGCCGCGGCCGTCGAGCAGGATCTCCGAGAACGAGCGGATCGAGGTCATCGGGGTTCGCACCTCGTGGCTGACCTGGCTCAGGAAGTGGTCCTTCTCGACGTCCAGGCGCCGCAGCCGCTCGTTGGCCTGCGCCAGCTCGCGTGCGGTCGTCTCGAGCTGGCGCGACTTCTCCTCGAGCTGGCGGCTGTACTCGCGGATGCGCTGCGTCTCGTCGGCGATGCGCACGAGCGCGTCGAGGCTGATCGTCTCTCCGGTGACCACCTGCGAGATCATCGCGTGCGCCGAAGCGCCGCCGACGCTGCCGGCCAGCGTGCGCTCGAGCTGGGTGATGAAGGCGTCGTCGGCGATCGGTGCCTCGCGCCCGCGACCCTGCTGACGCGCAGCGCGGCGAAAGAGCCGCTGCGCCTGGTCGACCCCGAGGATGCGCTGCGCCAGTTCGCTCAGGTCGCGCGTGGCCGCCGAGCGCCGCAGCAGCCCGGCGGTGGCCTCGGCCGGCGTGCGGAAGACGTCGACGAAGAGCGCGCTCTGCAGCCGCTCCAGCGGTCGCGGTTCGCGCAGCAGCGACACGAGCACGAAGAGCAGCGTGTTCACCGACAGGCTCCAGAACATCGCGTGCAGCAGCGGATCCAGGCCCTGCAGGCCGAAGAGCGCCTGCGGGCGCAGCAGCTCGATGCCCATCGGCCCATGCTCGAGCAGCTCGCGCGACATCACGAGGTCGGCACCGAAGCTCGGCAGGAAGAGCGTGTAGGCCCACAGCAGCGCGCCGGCGAGCAGGCCGGCGAAGGCGCCCGCGGCCGTGGCCTGGCGCCAGAAGAGCCCGCCGATCAGGCTCGGCAGCACCTGCGCCGCACCGCAGAAGGCGATCAGGCCGATCGACGCGAGGGCATCCGAGTTGCCGCTCAGCCGGAAGTAGGCGAAGCCCAGCGCCAGCATCACGCAGATGCTCACGCGCCGGCTCACCAGCAGCAGGCGGCGGATCTCGCCGCTGGCGCTCTGCGAGACCCAGCGCAGGCGCATCGCCAGCGGCATCACGATGTGGTTGGAGATCATCGTCGAGAGCGCGATGCAGGCGACGATGACCATCGAGGTCGCGGCCGAGAAGCCGCCGAGGAAGGCCAGCAGCGCGATGTCGTGGCGGCTCGCCCAGATCGGCAGCGTGAGCACGAACATGTCCGGGTTGGCGCCCGCGGGCAGGTAGTTCAGCCCGGCGATCGCGATCGGCAGCACGAAGAGGCTGAGCAGGAAGAGGTAGAGCGGGAACATCCACGCGGCGGTGCGCAGGTGCGCCTCGTCGACGTTCTCGACCACGGTGACCTGGAACTGGCGCGGCAGGCAGATCACCGCGCCGGCCGAGAGGAAGGTCACCGCGACCCAGCGCGGGCCGAACACCTCCTGCGCATGCAGCATCTGCGGCGTCGCCTGCTCGAACACCGGGCCGACGCCGCCGGCCAGGCCGAAGACGACGAGCAGGCCCACCGCCAGCAGCGCGAAGAGCTTGACCACCGCCTCGAGCGCGATCGCCGCGACGACGCCGTGATGCCGCTCCTTGGCGTCGACGTTGCGGGTGCCGAAGAGGATCGTGAACACCGCCATGCCCACCGCGATCCAGAAGCCGATCTGGTACTCGGCGCCCGGCCCGTGCATGCCGCTGAGCGTGTCCGGGCCGCTGTCGCTGATCACCTGGAAGCTGGTGGCCACCGCCTTGAGCTGCAGCGCGATGTAGGGCGTGATGCTGACGACGGCGATCAGCGTCACCAGCGCGGCCAGACTCGTGCTCTTGCCGTAGCGCGAGGACACCATGTCGGCGATCGAGGTGATGCCCTGCGCGTGCGCGATGCGCACGATCTTGCGCAGCAGCACCCACCAGCCGATGAACGCGATCGTCGGCCCGAGGTAGATGGTGACGAACTCCAGGCCGCTGCGCGCCGCCGACCCCACCGCGCCGTAGAAGGTCCACGAGGTGCAGTAGACCGAGATCGAGAGCGTGTAGACCACCGGCGACTGCAGCCAGCCCAGGCGTCCCCCGCGCGCCCGCCGGTCGCCGACGAAGGCCACGGTGAACAGCAGCGCCACGTAGAGCAGCGCGGTCAGCAGGACGAGGTTGGCCGAGAGCATCAGCGCGCCGGCCGCTGCGCCCGCTTCTCCTCGCCCGGCGTGGGCTCGGGCACCGAGGCCGGCCCCGCGGCCGCGCTTGCCGCATCGGGGCCTGCTGCGCCGGACCGAGCCAGCCGGCGCGCCATCAGCGCTGCAGCGACGATGAGCAGCAGCCACACGCCGAACAGGTAGACGACGATCAGCGGAACCCCGGCCAGCGCCCGCTGCCCGGTGAAGAGCGAGATCACCGGCGGCATCAGCAGGAAGGTTCCGAGCACGGGCAGCAGCGCCGCGGCGTCGCGCAACCGGGGCGGGCCGGGATCCGGTGTCTTCACGGTCCGAGCCCCGCGATCAGCGCCCAGCGAGCTCGCGGACCCGCTCGACGATCTCGCGGTTCGAGAACGGCTTCGTCATGAAGCCCTCGGCCCCGATCTCGTCGACCATGCGCCGGTCCTGCGCCTGGCCCTTGGCGGTGAGCACGATCACCGGCACCGAGGACAGCTCGGGGTCGGACTTGGCTGCCTTGAGCACCTCGAAGCCGTTCATCTTCGGCAGCATCAGGTCCAGGATCATCAGGTCCGGAGCGCTGGCGCGCAGCTCGCGCAGCGCCGCTTCGCCGTCGAACACGGCGTGCACGGAAAAGCCTTCGCGCTCCAGCACGAAGCTCAGCGATTCGACGATGTTGGGCTCGTCCTCTGCGATCAGCACGCGCGCGCCCATCGATCCCATCCTCCGCCAGGGGTGCTGCTCATTGGCTCGGCGCAGTGTATCCGGCAGTCACCGCCCGACAATCGGTTCTTCCGCACGGTAGACGCAATCCCGCCGCACGCACAGGCGACAGCTCGGGCCCACCGGCACCGCAGGGCCCGACGAGGACAGGTCCAGCCCCGTCGCGTAGACCGTCTGGTCCGCGTGCAGCGCGTCGCATGCCAGCATGATCGACTGCAGGCGTCGTGGCAGCAGGAAGGCCGGGCGGCTCTTCTCGACGGTGCGCGCGATGAACAGCAGCCGTTGCCCGTCGGGGAACTCGACCAGCTGGCGCACGACCGTCCCCGGCACGTGCAAGGCCTGATACACCGCCCACATCGGGCACGCCGGGCCGTGCCGCGGCAGCGCCAGGCGCGGCAGCGGGAAGCGCTTGCTCGTGAAGCCGGCGGCATCCACGCGCATCAGGGCGAACGGGATTCCGGATGCGCCCGGGCGGCGCAGCGTCACCAGCCGATGGCAGACCTGCTCGAAGCTGGCGCCAAAGCGCTGCACCAGGCGATCGACGTCGTAGCGCAACTCGCGCGCCGCGGCCAGGAAGGCGTCGTAGGGCAGGAGCACGGCCGCGGCGAGATAGGAAGACAGGGCGCGGCGGGCGCGCTCGCGCGCCTCGTCGGTCGTCAGCTGCGGCGCCTCGGCAAGCAGGTCCTGCACCGCGCGCCCCTGTCCGTGCAGCTCGCAGGCCAGGCGCACGAGCTCGAAGCGCCGGGTCGCGGGCACCGCCTCCTCGGCGATCACGAGCGTGCTCGCCGATGCGTCGAAGCTCACCAGATGGCGCACGCCCGCCGGGTCGAGCTCCTGCACGGGACGCAGCACGACCTCGACGCCGTGCTCGCGGCGAAGGTAGTCGACGAGCCCGGCCTCGCTGCAGTCGCCGTCGATCGCGGCATCGGCGCGAAACGCCGCGGCGGCCTGCTCGAGTGGCGGGAAGTGGTTGTCCAGGTCGACGATGAAGTCATCGACCTCGTCGGCCGGCGTGACCGATCGTGTCCCGGCGGCGTCCTTGTCGAAGAAGGCGGCAAGCGACCGTGCAACCTCGGCGAGCCGCGCGCTCTGTTCGTCGACGATGGCGACGAAGCGCTCGCGGCGCGCCGGGTCCAGGCCCTCGCCCGTCTGCAGGATCTCGGCCGACGAGCGGATCGCGGTCACCTGCGTGAGCAGGCTGTGCACGGCGTCGCCGAGGAACGGGTCCTGGTGCAGGCGGTCGGAGAGCGCGCTCACCGCCTGGCCGCGGTCCAGCCACGCGCGGTGCAGGCGCACGAGCGCACGCCCCCAGTCGCGCTGGCGCCCCGCCAGCGCCTGCGCGCCGGCTTCCTCCAGACCGAGGTCGGCCAGCAGCGGCTCGCCGCACAGTTCGCCCAGGTCGGCCACCAGCCGACGCTCCGCAGCGCCGTCGATCTCGTCGAGCGTGAAGCCGAGCGCATCGGCGACGCGCTTGAGCAGGGCACCGGCGATGTTGCGCTTGTCGCTCTCGATCAGGTTGAGGTAGGAAGCCGAGATCCCCAGCTGCGCCGCCAGCGCCGCCTGCGCGATCCCGAGTGCGCGCCGCCGCTGGCGCAGCGTCGCGCCGATCAGCGGGCTGCGCACGGAATCCCTCTCGCGCGCGCGAAAGCACGACTCGCGCAGCCCCCGCAACCGGAGATACCCGATTGCTGCATTGCAGCGTCAAAAATCAACTGCGATTTGCTCATTCGCATTCATTCTTTACAGGATTCATCAATGCAGTCAATGACTTGTTGTCGCATTGACAAACCGAAGGGATGATGCGATGCAAGTCTGGACGGGGGCATCCAGCCGTGATCACAGGCGCCGGAAAAGGCATCGGGATTGCGGGCGCATCGCCCCGGTTCGACCGAACCCGAACCTTTCGGACACCTCATCACAGCAGGAGCGAACCTATGTCGCAATCCAGAGAATCCAACCGCAACGCAAGCACGCTCTCGCGCCGTCGCCTGCTGCAGGCCACGGGTGCCGGCGGCGTCGCGATGCTCCCGGGTGTCGGCCACATGGGCGTGGCGCAGGCACAGGACAAGCCGGCGATGGGTACCTGGCCCGCCGGCTCGCAGGGCGACACGGTCTACCTCGCCGCCGCGGTGCCGCTGACGGGCACCTACGCCGTGCAGGGCGCCGACGAGCTCAAGGGATGGGAACTGGCCGTCGAGCACATCAACACCAACCACCCGCTGATGAAGACCCTGGCGCCGAAGATCAACAACGGCGTGCTGGGCAAGAAGGTGGCGCTGAAGTCGGCCGACTCCGCGGCCAAGCCCAACCAGGCGCTGCAGGCGGTCCAGACCTTCATCAACCAGAACAAGGTCATCCTGATGACCGGCTCGACCTCCTCGGCGGTCGCGGTCGCGCTCAACAAGTTCGCGCAGCGCGAGAAGATCCTCTACATGCCCGGCATCTCGGGCTCGAACGACACCACCGGCAAGGACTGCGTGCGCTACGGCTTCCGCCAGGGCTACTTCGGCGAGATGGCGGCCAACTCGATCGGCCCCATCCTGCTGAAGACCTTCGGCCGCGACCGCAAGATGGCGTTCATGACGCCGGACTACACCTACGGGCACACGACCACCGAATCGACCGAGCGCTTCCTGCGCGACAAGGGCGGCTGGAAGACGGTGACGAACCAGGTCTCGCCGCTGGGCACGCAGGACTTCAGCCAGTACCTGACGAACATCGCCAACTCGGGCGCCGAGTTCATCATGAACGTCAACTGGGGCCGCGACGCGGTGCTCTCCAGCCAGCAGGCCAAGCAGTTCGGCCTGCTGCCGAAGATGACGCTGGTGCTGCCCTATCAGATCCCCTTCTTCGCCAAGGAAGCGGGCGTGGACATCAGCGAGGGCGTATTCGCCGCGACCGAGTTCTGGTGGACGCTCGAGGACAAGTACCCGCTGGCCAAGCAGTTCGTCGAGGCCTTCCAGAAGAAGTACGGCTACCGGCCCGAGTGGGGCGCCGAGAACGCCTATGTGAGCTTCGCGCACTGGGCGCGCATGGTCACCGAGGCCGGCAGCTTCTACCCGCCCGACGTCATCAAGCACTGGGAGAAGGGCGAGACCATCCCTTCGCTCTTCGGCGACGTGCACTACCGCCCCGAAGACCACCAGTGCATCCGCCCGGTGTTCGTCGTGCGCGGCAAGGCCAAGAAGGACATGCGCAACCCCGAGGACTTCTGGGAAGTCGTCGATACGCAGCGCGGCGAGGACGTCATCCAGTCGCCCACCGCCTTCGGCTGCAAGCTCGGCAGCTACACCTGAGCGGCCTCGTCACCGGCCTTCGGCGCTGATCCGCCGGCGGCCGGCTCCCGCCGTGGCACGAGTCCCAAGGCTCGCGCCGCGGCGCTCCCAAGCCGCGATGCAGGCGCCCGTCGCACGGCATCCGCGGCACCTCCCGAACCGATCCTCGACCTGGACAGACACGCGTGTTCACCTGGGGCAACATCATCTCGCAGTGCTTCAACGGGCTCGTCCTGGGGGCGCTGCTGGCGCTGATCTCGTCGGGCCTGACGATCATCTACGGCACGCTGGGCGTGCTGAACCTCGCGCACGGCGCGATGTTCATGCTCGGCGGCTACGCCGGCTGGGTCGCCTACACCTACACGGGCTCGTTCATCGTCGCGATCGTCGCCGGCGCGCTGTTCGTGATGCTGGTGGGCATCGTCAGCGAACAGCTCATCATCCGCCACTTCTACAGCCGCCCGGCCGAGGACCAGCTGCTGGTCACCTTCGGCCTGGGCATCGTCTTCGTCGAGGTGGTGCGCTACTTCTTCGGCAGCCTCTCGAAGACCGTTCCGCCGCCGGCAGCGCTCACCGGCATCACGCCGCTGGGCTTCATGGTCTACCCGACCTACCGGTTGGCGCTCCTGGGCATCGTCACCGTCGCACTGCTGGTCCTCTACTTCATTCTCTACCGCACGCGCATCGGCATGATCGTGCGCGCCGGTATCGAGGACGCGGTGATGGTCGACTCGCTGGGCATCAACATCCAGAAGGTGTTCATGCTCGTGTTCGGAATCGGCGCGATGGCGGCGGGCTTTGCCGGCATCGTCAACGCACCGGTGGTCGCGGTGGCGCCCGACGTCGGCGACGCGATCCTCGTGCAGACCTTCGTCGTGGTCGTGATCGGCGGTGTCGGCTCGTTCCCGGGCGCGGTGCTCGGCGGCCTGATCGCCGGCGAGATCATCAGCCTGACCTCGATCGTCGACCCGGCCTACTCCTACGTCATGCTGTTCGTCGCGATGACGCTCGTGCTCGTCCTGCGCCCCTACGGCCTGCTCGGCACGGCCGGACGCGAATGACGCGCCGCAAGCATCCGCATCCAACCGCAAGCAACGCCTCGCTCCTGCAATGCCGACACAACAACGTGCCTACATCGTCGAAATCCTGACGCTGCTCGCGCTGATCGCGGCACCGTTCGTGCTGCCGCACCTGGGCTTCACGCCGACGACGATCAACCGCATCCTGATCTGGGGCCTGGTGGGCATCGGCTTCGACCTGCTGTTCGGCTTCACGGGGCTCCTCTCCTTCGGCCAGGCGGCGTTCTTCGGTACGGGCGGCATGTTCGCCGCCTACCTGCTGACGCAGACCTCGTTCACGAACACCGTGGGCGCCACGCTGATCGGCACCGTCGTCGCCGGCATCGCGGGCTACCTGATCGGCTTGCTGGCGCTGCGCCGCACCGGCATCTACTTCGCGATGATCACGGTGGCCATCGCCGAGGTCTTCTTCTTCCTCGAGTTCAACCCGCTGTCGGCCTACACCGGCGGCGAGAACGGCCTGCCCGGCGTGCCCCCGCCGAACCTGGACCTGGGCTTCTGGTCGATGACCTTCGAGAGCAACTTCGAGATGTACGCGTTCTTCGCGTTCTGGTACTTCGTCGGCCTCGTCATCGCGCTGCGCATCGTGCGTTCGCCTGTCGGCCTACTGCTGCGCGCCATTCGCGACAACCCGCTGCGCGCGCAGGCGCTGGGCCACAACATCCACGGCTACAAGCTCGCCGTCTTCGTCGTCGCGGCGATGTACGCGGGCTTCGCCGGCAGCCTGCTGGGCATGCTGCAGGGCTTCATGCCGCCGGATGCCTTCATGTTCCACACCTCGGGCGAGATCGTGATGCAGACGGCCATCGGCGGTGCCGGCTGGCTCTTCGGCCCGCTGCTGGGCGCCACGGTCTGGCTCTTCCTTGCCGACTTCTTCCAGACGACGCTGAACCTCGGCGCGACCTGGAAGCTCGTGCTCGGCATCGTCTTCGTGCTGCTTGTTGTCTTCCTGCGCAAGGGCCTGGTCGGCGCCATCGTCGACCTCTGGCACCTCGTGTTCCCGAAGAAGAGCGCAGCCGCCCCGTCGGCAGGCGCGGCCGCCGCGCCGCGCGCGGCCACCGCGGTCGGCGAATCGCACCACAAGGCCACCAAGAGCACTTCGGGCGCGATCCTGCAGGTCACGGGACTGACCAAGCGCTACGGCGGCCTGCTGGCCAACAGCGACATCGACTTCAGCGTCGACCACGGCGAGATCCGCGGCATCATCGGCCCCAACGGCGCGGGCAAGAGCACCTTCTTCAAGATGCTCACCTGCGAGGTCAAGCCGACCTCCGGCAAGATCATCTTCGACGGGCGCGACATCACCGGCATGGACGTCTCGGACGCCTGCCAGCTCGGCCTGACCAAGAGCTACCAGATCAACCAGCTCTTCGACCGCCTGACGGTGCGACAGAACCTGGCGATCGCTGCCCTCGGTGAACTGCGCGGCAAGTTCAAGCTGGACATGCTCAAGTCGCTGCCCAAGGTTCGCGGTCTGGACGCCCAGGTCGAGCACACCGCCGCGCTCGTCCATCTCGTCGAGCGGCTCGACACGCCGGTCGCCGAACTCGCCTACGGCGAGAAGCGACGCCTGGAGATCGGCCTGGCGCTGGCCACTTCGCCGAGCCTGTTGCTGCTGGACGAGCCGCTGGCCGGCATGAGCCCGCAGGAACGCGTCGAGACGGTGGCGCTGCTGAAGTCGATCGCCGCAGGCCGCACGATGATCGTGATCGACCACGACATGGACGCGCTCTTCGAACTCGTGGGCAAGGTCACGGTGCTGCAGGAAGGCCGTCTGCTCGTCGAGGGCACGCCCGATCAAATCCGCAACAACGCCCAGGTCCAGGAGGCCTATCTCGGCGGTATGGACGATGAGGTAGGGGTCGCATGAGCCTGCTCGAAGTCAGTGACCTGAACAGCTACTACGGCGACAGCCACATCCTCTTCGACGTCTCGATGCGCGTCGAGAAGAGCGAAGTCGTGGCGCTGCTCGGGCGCAACGGCGCCGGCAAGTCGACGACGCTCAAGAGTCTGATGGGCGTGGTGCGCCCGCGCACCGGCAGCATCAAGCTCGAGGGCGTCGAGCTCGCGGGCAAGAAGTCGCACACGGTCGCGCGCGAGGGCATCCAGCTCGTGCACGAGGAACGGCGCGTCTTCGGCAGCCTCAACGTCGAGGAGAACATCATCCTCGCCGGCCTGACCGCCACCAACAAGTGGCCGCTCGAGCGCATCTACGAGATGTTCCCGCGCCTGAAGGAGCGCCGCACGAGCCGCGGCACCGACCTCTCCGGTGGCGAGCAGCAGATGCTGGCGATCGCGCGCGCGCTCGTGCGCGACCCCAAGATCGTGCTGCTGGACGAACCCTTCGAGGGCCTGGCGCCGGTGATCGTGCAGGATCTCGTTCGCGCCTGCCGCCAACTGGCCCAGGCCGGGCAGACGATCGTCGTCGTCGAGCAGAACCTGGCCGCGGCGCTGTCGCTGGCTTCGCGCGTCTACATCATCAACAACGGCCACATCGTGCACGAGAGCTCGTCCAAGGAGCTCAAGGCGCAGCCGGAGATCCTGCAGCGCTACCTGGGGGTGTGAGTTCGCCGGACCGCCTCCAGGCGCTCATCCCGCAGCACGCAGCGCAGAGGTTCACCCGATGAGCACCGTCTTCGAGCGATTGCTGGCCGGCGAACTGCCCTGCGCCAAGGTCTACGAGGACGAGCTCGTCTTCGCCTTCATGGACGCCGGCCAGGTGAACGACGGCCACGTGATCGTCGCGACCAAGGCACCACGCGAAACGCTGCTCGACTGCACCGAAGCCGAGGCCGAGGCGCTGATGCGCGTCTCGCGCCGCGTGGCGCTGGCGGTGCAGAAGGCCTTCGCCCCCGAGGGCATCACGGTGCTGCAGGCGAACAAGCCCGCGGGCTGGCAGACGGTGCCGCACCTGCACCTGCACGTGCTGCCGCGCTACAGCGGGGACGGGGTCGAGCTGACCTGGCCGCGCAAGGAGCCGGGGATCGAGCGGCTGCGCGAGCTCGCGGCACGGCTCGAGATCTGATCGCCGCGGGCACCCGCGGCCGAACGCCCTTGCGCGGGCGGGTCTGCAGACGGGTCGCTGCCTGTCCGGCAGACCGCACGGCAGACCGGCCTTGCCGCTTGCGGCACACTCGGCGGCATGAGCCTCGCCCTCTCGGTCCTTGACCAGTCGATCGCCTGCGCCGGCCGCGGCGAAGACGACGCGCTGCGCGACACGCTGGACCTGGCGCAGGAAGCCGAGGCGCTCGGCTACCGGCGCTTCTGGGTCAGCGAGCATCACGGCCTGCCGACGATCGTCGGCAGCGCGCCGGAGATCCTGCTGGCGGCGATCGCCGCACGCACGACGCGCATCCGCATCGGCAGCGCCGGCGTCATGCTGCCGCACTACAGCGCCTACAAGGTCGCCGAGCAGTTCCGCGTGCTGGATGCGCTGGCGCCCGGCCGCGTCGATCTCGGCGTCGGCCGCGCGCCGGGCACCGACATGCGCACCGCGCAGCTGCTCAACCCGCTGGCGCGTCACGCGGCCGAGGACTTCCCGCAGCAGGTCGTCGACCTCATCCGCTGGACGCGCAGCGAGCGGCACCTGGGCGCGCATGCGCACCCGCTGGCCCCGCCGCAGGCCGGCTTCGAGCGCGCCCCCGAGGTCTGGATGCTCGGCAGCAGCGACTACGGCGCGCAGCTCGCCGCGCACCTGGGCCTGCCCTACGCGTTCGCCTACTTCTTCATGGACGGCCAGGGCGTCGAGCAGGCGCTCTCGCTCTACCGCCAGCTCTACAAGGCGAGCGACCGCTACCCCGCGCCGCAGGCAACGATCTGCATCTGGGCGCTGGTGGCCGACAGCGACGAGGAGGCACGGCATCACGCCCGCTCGCGCGAGCGCTGGCGGCTGGACCGCGAGCGCGGCGCACTCGGGCCGCTGCAGCATCCCGACGACATCCACTTCAGCGCCGAGGAGGACACGCGCTTGCAGGGCATGCGCCGGCGTGCCTTCGTCGGCAGCGCGGAGACGGTGGCCGGGCGCATCGAGGCGCTTGCGCACGAGCTCCAGCTCTCCGAGATCGTCGTCAACACCTGGGCGCACGAACCCGGGGTGCGCCGGCGTTCGTATGCGCTGCTCGCGCGGGCGCTCGGGGTTGGCGCCGGCGGCACGGCCTGAGCCCTCTTCAAGATCGCGACAAGACAAGACAGGAAGCACGGCGTGAACGACGCACAGCTCGCCGCGCTGTTCGAGCGCATCCGCATGGAGCCGAAGTTGAGCGAGGCGATGGGCGACTTTCGCCTCACCGGGTGGGATGCGGCGCAGCGCATCATCGGCGCGGCGTTCACCGTGCGGCCCGAGTACTGCCACAGCGGCGGACGTGTCGCGCAGGGCGGATTCATCACCGGCTGGATGGACGCGGCGATGGCGTTCGCGGTGATGATCGAGACCGAAGGTCGCCAGACCGTGTTCTCGCTCGAGATCAAGGCCAGCTTCTTCGAGAAGGTCGGCCCCGGTGCCGGGCGCGTGCAGGCGCGCGTCGTGCGGCGCGGCCGCCGCGTGGCCTTTCTCGAGGCCTGGCTCTACAACGCCGACGGACAGCTCGCCGCGCAGGCAAGCTCGACCGGGATGCTCGTCGAGCGGCACGTCGAGCCCGGCGTGCGTCCATGAACGCGAAACCCCTCCCGGCCGAGACCGGGAGGGGCGGGTGACCGAGGCCACCGGTGAAGCTCCGGAGGAATGAAGTCCGGGGCTTCTGACGCGCAGGGATTGCGCCGTCGTAAAGACCTGCCGTGCAGGTGCTGCAAGCCTAGGCGCTAAACGCCGCGCGCGCAATCGGATTCGCCTATGCGCTGGCTACTCACGAGAGTCTTGCACCGCAGCATCGCCGCGAGCGCCTGCGCAATGCGGCGGCGCCCGCGGATGCTCGCTGCTCAGGGTCGAGGGCTCGCGTCGAGCCCTGCCAGCAGCCGCTCGACCAGCGCATCGGTGCGGCGCAGCACCTGCTCGTCCATCGCGATCGGGCGGCCCCACTCGCGCTGGGTCTCGCCGGGCCACTTGTTGGTCGCGTCCAGGCCCATCTTGCCGCCGATGCCGCTGACCGGTGAGGCGAAGTCCAGGTAGTCGATCGGCGTCTGCCCGACCAGCGTCGTGTCGCGCAGCGGGTCCATGCGCGTCGTGATCGCCCAGATCACTTCCTTCCAGTCGCGGATGTCGATGTCCTCGTCGGTGACGACGATGAACTTCGTGTACATGAACTGGCGCAGGACGCTCCAGATCCCGAACATCACCCGCTTCGCATGCCCCGGGTAGGCCTTGCGGATGCTGACCACCGCGAGACGGTAGCTGCAGCCCTCCGGCGGCAGGTGGAAGTCGACGATCTCCGGGAACTGCTTCTGCAGGATCGGCACGAAGACCTCGTTGAGCGCCACACCCAGCACCGCGGGTTCGTCGGGCGGCTTGCCGGTGTGCGTCGAGTGGTAGATCGGGTCGGACCGACGCGTGAGCCGCTGCACCTCGAACACCGGGAACCACTCCTGCTCGTTGTAGTAGCCGGTGTGATCCCCGAACGGACCCTCGAGCGCGTGCAGGTAGCCGCCGCGCTCGGCCAGCGGCACGCCCAGCTCCGACCGACCCTCGTAGCCCGGCGCAGCCGGCACGACGTGGCCCTCGAGCACGATCTCGGCGCCGGCCGGCACCTGCAGCATCAGCTCGCCCTCGCCCACTGCGGTCGCCGCCAGTTCGGTGCGCCCCCCGCGCAGCAGGCCCGCGAACTGGTACTCGGAGAGGCTGTCGGGCACCGGCGTCACCGCGCCCAGCATCGTCGCCGGGTCGGCACCCAGCGCCACCGCGACCGGGAAGGGCCGGCCCGGATTCGCGCGCGCGAACTCGGCGAAGTCCAGCGCCCCGCCCCGGTGCGCGAGCCAGCGCATGATCAGCCGCCGCGGTCCGATCAGCTGCTGTCGGTAGATGCCCAGGTTCTGGCGCGTGCGCGGCTGCGCGACGCCCTGCGGCCCGCGCGTGACAACGAGGCCCCAGGTGATCAGCGGTCCGGCGTCGCCCGGCCAGCAGGTCTGGATCGGGAGCTGCGCAAGATCCAGTTCGCTGCCGCGCAGCAGCTCGGCCTGGCAGGCCGGCTTGCGCACCAGCACGGGCTTCATGTCCCAGAGCGCACGCGCCATCGTCATCACGCGACCGGCGTCGCGCAGTGAACGCGGCGGATCCGGCTCCTTCAGTGCCGCCAGCAGCCGGCCGACCTCGCGTAGCGTTTCTGCCGACTCGGCCCCCATGCCGAGGGCCACTCGTTCAGGGGTGCCGAAGAGGTTGATCAGCACCGGCGTGGAGAAGCCCTCCGGCTGCGTGAAGAGCACCGCCGGACCGCCGCTGCGCAGCAATCTGTCGCCAACTGCGGTCATCTCGAGCCGAGGAGAGACCGGATCGGCCACTCGGCGCAGTTGACCCCGGGCTTCGAGCTGCGCCAGGAAGTCCCGCAGATCGCGGTATTTCATTGCAAATCTATATAACCACCGCGATCGTTATTCTTGACCCGGTATTTAGCGATTCCTAGAATCTTGCTCGATTCCTAGGGTTAACCCTTAGATGCCGCATCCGGATCCAGGGATGCGGCGCAGGGGTTGCAAGTCCGCCGCGGCTGAAGGCTCAGTTCGGAGCTGTCGCGGCGACAACGATTATCGCCGCCGCCTTCGCCGGCCTCACAGGTCAGGCAGACAGGGCGGGCGGTCGGAAGGAGCGAGATGAAAGCCATCGAGACGCTGCGTGCGACGCAACGTGCGTGTGCCCGATCCCTTGGCGTGTTCGCGCGCGACGTGGGTCGCGGGTTCTTCGAGATTTCCCACAACACGCTGGCCCTGTTGGGGCTCGCGGTCGTTGCCGTCGTCATCTTCGGCGCCGGCCGTGCCGACCTGCGCGCGCAGGTCGAGCTGCACGCGCTGCAGTGGCTGCAGGGTCGCCAGGAGACGCGGGCGCTGGAGGCTGGCGATCTGCTCTCGCTCGTCGGCGAACAGGCCGCGGTCAGCCGTGCCACCGCGGTCGACCCGGGCCAGCTCTCGCGCGAGCAGGCGGCCGTGGCGCAGTGGATCTCGCGCCGCTACCAGGTCGCGCCCGAGCCGATCGGGCGTCTGGTGCAGGAAGCCTGGGCGATCGGCGGGCACGCCAAGCTGGACCCGACGCTGATCCTCGCGATCATGGCGATCGAGTCGCGCTTCAACCCCTTTGCGCAGAGCTCGGTCGGGGCACAGGGCCTGATGCAGGTGATGACCCGCGTGCACGACGACAAGTACCAGGCCTTCGGCGGGGTGCACGCGGCCTTCGACCCGCTGAGCAACCTGCGCGTCGGGGTCCAGGTGCTCAAGGACTGCATCGCCCGCGCCGGCAGCCTCTACGACGGCCTGCGCTACTACGTCGGTGCCGCCAATCTGGTGAGCGACGGCGGCTACGCCGGCCGCGTGATGGGCGAACAGGCCAATCTGAAGGCCGTCGCGGCCGGACGCAAGCTGCCGGTCAATGCGCCGATCGTCGCGCCGCCTCCGCCCGAGCGCGAGCCGCTCACCGCCGCCCGCGAGCAGCTGCAGGCCGAGCAAGCCCAGGCGCCGGCCGCGGCCGACAAGCCGGCCCAGCTGGCGCAGCTCGCGTCGCCCGCCGCGCAGGCGCCGCTGCGCTGATTGCAGCCGCCCGGCGCGCTGCGCGGCACGCCCCTCACGCCTGCCGTCGCGCGCCCCTACGGCCCCTGCGGCCCCTACGGTTACACTGATCGCCCCCGCCCGGCCGACCGGCGTCGACGTACCGATGACGCCGTCGGCGCCGGACGCACGCGCGGCCGGCGCATCCAGGCCGGCGCGTCCGCGCGCGGACACACCCCCCCAAAGCCCCAGCAGGACGACCGTCATGTTCGACCGCTCCGCATCCACCATCGCCAACGTCGACCCCGAGGTCTGGGCCGCGATCCAGGCCGAGAACCAGCGCCAGGAAGAGCACATCGAGCTGATCGCCTCGGAGAACTACACCAGCCCCGCGGTCATGGCCGCCCAGGGCAGCCAGCTCACCAACAAGTACGCCGAGGGCTACCCCGGCCGGCGCTACTACGGCGGCTGCGAGCACGTCGACGTCGTCGAGACGCTGGCGATCGAGCGCCTGAAGCAGCTCTACGGCGCGGGCTTCGCCAACGTGCAGCCGAATTCGGGCAGCCAGGCCAACCAGGCGGTGCTGTTCGCGCTGCTGCAGCCCGGCGACACGATCATGGGCATGAGCCTGGCCGAAGGCGGCCACCTCACGCACGGCATGGCGCTGAACATGTCGGGCAAGTGGTTCAAGGTCGTCAGCTACGGCCTGGACGCGCAGGAGGCGATCGACTACGACGCGATGGAGCGCCTGGCGCATGAGCACCGCCCCAAGCTCATCATCGCCGGCGCCAGCGCCTACAGCCTGCACATCGACTTCGAGCGCTTCGCGCGCGTGGCCAAGGCGGCGGGCGCATACCTGATGGTCGACATGGCGCACTACGCGGGCCTGATCGCCGCGGGCGTCTACCCGAATCCGGTTCCGCACGCCGACATTGTCACCAGCACCACGCACAAGAGCCTGCGCGGCCCGCGCGGCGGCGTCGTCATCACCAACAACGAAGAGATCGCCAAGAAGATCAACAGCGCCGTCTTCCCCGGCCTGCAGGGCGGCCCGCTGATGCACGTGATCGCCGGGAAAGCGGTCGCCTTCAAGGAGGCGCTCGCGCCCGAGTTCAAGGCCTACCAGCAGCAGGTGGCGGTGAACGCGCGCGTGCTCGCCGAGACGCTCACCGAGCGC
>Ga0116143_10001200_pt1 | contig 32504 bp, 27 predicted proteins | sample AD_UKC034_MetaG_FD_89745 | JGI IMG/M metagenome (GOLD analysis project Ga0116143, IMG submission 89745) | Active sludge microbial communities of municipal wastewater-treating anaerobic digesters from USA - AD_UKC034_MetaG | ecosystem: Engineered > Bioreactor > Anaerobic > Digestate | place: USA... | reverse complement strand
GGCCTGGCCGGCCTCGGTCTTCAGGTTCAGCGTTACGCTGCGCTTGTTCAGGTTGAAGGTCTGGAAGAAATGGCTGTCGTTCTCGCCGAGGAAGAACGGCCCCATGCCGCGTGTCGCATCGCCGCCCTGGTCGCGGTTCTCGATCTTGATGACCTCTGCACCAAGGTCGGCGAGGTACATCGAGCCGAAGGGGCCTGCGCCGAAGTTCTCGAAGGTCAGTACGCGAATTCCGGCGAGCGGCAGCGAGGCGCGCGCGGCATCAGTCCCGCCTGCGGCGCTCACAGCGGGTTCCTCTCGAGCAGCTGGCGCGCAATGATGATGCGCTGCATTTCGTTCGTGCCCTCGCCGATGCACATCAGCGGCGCATCGCGATAGAAGCGCTCGATGTCGAATTCGATCGAGTAGCTGTAGCCGCCGAATATACGCATCGCCTCGAGGCTGTTCTCGACGCCTGCCTCCGAGGCGAAGAGCTTGGCCATGCCGGCCTCCAGGTCGCAGCGCTCGCCCGCATCGTACTTGTTCGCGGCCTCGCGGATCAGCAGTTTCGCCGCCTCGACGCGCGTTGCCATGTCGGCGAGCTTCAGCTGGATCGCCTGGTGCTGCGCGATCGGCTTGCCGAAGGTCTTGCGTTCCTGCGCATAGCGCAGTGCTTCGCGCAGCGAGCCGAGCGCGATGCCGGCGCCGCGCGCCGCGACGTTGATGCGGCCGAGTCCGAGGCCGCCGACGGCGTGCAGGAAGCCCTTGCCCTCGACGCCGCCGATCAGCTGGTCGGCCGGCACGCGGTAGCCGTCGAACACCAGTTCGGCGCTGTCGACCGCCTTGTAGCCGAGCTTCCTGAGCTTCTTGCCGATCGTGAAGCCGGGGCCCTTCTCGCACAGGAACATGCTCATGCCCCGGTGGCGCGGTTCGGCGGTCGGATCGGTCTTGACCAGCACGGCGAAACAGCCGCCGTAGATGCCGTTCGTGATCCAGGTCTTCGTGCCGTCGATCACGTAGTCGCCGCCGTCACGGCGTGCGACGGTACGGATCGCCTGGAGGTCGGTGCCGGCATTCGGCTCCGTGAGGCCGATGCCGCCGCGCAGCTCGCCGCTCGCGAAGCGCGGCAGCCAGCGCCGCTTCTGCTCGTCGGTGCCGTGGCGCTGCACGCACGCGGCCATTATCAGGTGGGAGTTGAAGACGCCGACCGGCGCCATCCAGACTGCGGCGATCGCCGTGACGATCTGCGCGTAGGTCGAGGCCGACAGGCCGAGGCCGCCATACTCTTCGCTGATGGTCGCGCCGAAGAGGCCCAGTTCCTTCATCTGCTCGACCAGTTCGTGCGGATACTCGTCCGCGTGGTCGTACTGCTTCGCGATCGGCCGCACCTCGCGCTCGACCCAGCGTTCGATCGATTCGAGCATGCCGCCGTCGTCGTGGGTCGCCATCAGTAGTCACCGCCTTCCTCGACGCCGTGGCCGCGCCTGGCGATGAGGATCGTGCGCTCAAATTCGCACACGACCGTGCCGTCCTGGTTGCGACCCCTGGTGCCCACCGTGACGATGCCGGCGCCAGGGCGCGACTTCGACTCGCGCTTCTCGAGCACGGTCGACTCGGCGTACAGCGTGTCGCCGGCGAACACTGGCGCGGTCATGCGGATCTCGCGCCAGCCGAGGTTCGCGATCGCCTTCTGGCTCACGTCGGACACGCTCATGCCCACCAGCATCCCCACGGTCAGGGGACTCGCGACGATGCAGCGGCCGAATTCGCTCGCCTTGGCGTATTCCTCGTCGAAATGTAGCGGATGCGTGTTCATCGTCAGCAGCGTGAACCAGATGTTGTCGGTCTGGGTGATCGTGCGTCCCGGGCGATGTTCATAGACGTCGCCGACGACGAAATCCTCGTAGTAGCGGCCGAAGGTCTCGCGGTAACGGCCGGGGCCGACCTGCTTGGCGGTCTGGGACATGGGAGGCCTGCAAAACGGGCAAATGTCCGGACAAATCTAGGTCTGGGGGCCGTGACTGTCAACCGCCGCCGGTTGTACAGTGATGCCATGGCAAAAGCACTCAACGGCGGCCAGCCCCGTTACCGGCAGCTGGCCGAAGCCCTCATCGGCGATATCAGCCGCGGCAGGCTCAGGGTCGGCGAGACCCTGCCCGGCGAGCTCGAGCTGGTCGAGCGCTTCAAGGTCAGCCGCCACACCGTGCGCGAGGCGCTGCGCATGCTCGACGACCTCGGGCTGATCGACCGCCAGCAGGGGGTCGGCACCGTGGTGCGCGCGCGCCAGTCCTCCCCGTCCTACGTGCAGTCGGTGCGCACGCCCTCCGAGCTGATGCGCTACCCGGCCGACAGCCGCCTGGCCGTCGTGGCGAGCGGGATCGTCAAGGCGAACCGGCGCCTCGCGCGACTGCTCGACGTTCGCACCGGCTCCGAGTGGCTCAAGGTGAGCGCGCTGCGCCGCATGAAGTCGGCGTCGCTGCCGCTCGGCTGGACCGACGTCTACCTGTTGCCGGAGTTTGCCGACATCGTGCCGCAGATCGGCAAGCGCGGCCTCATGGTGTACCAGCTCATCGAGGCGATCCATGGCGAACACGTCGAGCGCATCCAGGTGCAGTTGCGTGCCGGCCTCGTCACGGCCGAGCTTGCCGGTCCGCTCGAGGCTACCGAGGGCGCGCCATCATTGACCGTCATGCGCCATTATTTCGGGCGCGGCGGGCGACCGTTCGAGATTTCGGTCTCCGAGCATCCCAGCGACCGGTACATGTATGCGCTCGACCTGCAGCGCGGCTGGCAATCGTCCGACACCTGGGGTGCCGGATGAGCGCCCGCGCGCCGTTGGGCCTGCGCAGTTACCTGTTCGCGCCAGCCAATCACGCGCGCCGCGCGGAGAAGGTGTTCGCCGCCGGCGCTGATGCCGCGATCCTCGACCTCGAGGATGCGGTCGCCGTGGCGGAGAAGGCCGCTGCGCGACCGCTGCTGGTGGCCGCGATGCAGCGGCCCCGCAACGCGCGGGGCTACGCGCGGGTCAATGGCGTCGACTCGCCGTTCTGGCAGGACGATCTCGCTGTGGTGGTCGGGCCGTGGCTCGACGGCGTCGTATTGCCGAAAGCCGAGTCCGCCGCGCAGGTGCGCTCGTTCGTCGCGCACCTTGAGGATTGCGAGCGGCAGGCGCGACTCGCGCCGGGCACCCTCGACCTGATGCTGATCGTCGAGACCGCGCTCGGCGTCGTCAACGTCGAGGCGATCGCTGCCGCTTCGCCGCGCATCGGCCGTATCGCGCTCGGCGGAGGCGACTACACCAGCGACCTCGATCTCGAGTGGACAGCGGAGGAGGAGGCGCTCGCCTACGCGCGCGCGCGCATCGCGCACGCCTCGCGGGCCGCGGGCATCGAACCGCCGGTCGATACGGTCGTGATCGAAGTGCGCGACCAGGCGCGCTTTCGCAGGTCGGCGCTCAACGGCCGGCGCCTCGGCTTCCTGGGCAAGCTCTGCATCCACCCGGACCAGGTCGCGCCTTGCCACGAGGTCTTCACGCCGGGGCCCGCCGAAATCGCGCGGGCGCGCGCCATCGTGGCTGCGTTCAGGGACGCCGAGGCACGCGGCGTCGCCTCGATCCAGGTCGATGGTGTGTTTGTCGACTATCCGGTCGTGTACAAGGCGCAGCGCGTGCTCGCCCTCGCGGAACGGCTCGCGCCCGCAGTCACCGGCGACGGGTGAAGACGGCGAGATCGAGGACCAGTATTCCGCAGACGATCAGCGCCACGCCGGCCAGCTGCAACCACGACATCCGTTCGCCGAACAGCAGCCACGCCAGCACGATCGTGGTCGGCGGGCCCACTGTGCTGACCAGGGCGCCGCGCTGCGCCCCGAGGCGGCGCACGCCCTCGGCCTGGAGCAGCGCCGGCACGAACATGCACAGCACGGCGAGCATCGCGAGCAGCAGCCAGCCTTGCAGGTCGACGGCAGCGAGCCGCGGCAGCGTGCCACGCGCGAGCGCGTGCACGAGCAGCACGGCGGCCGCCGCGCTCATCGCAACCAGCGTGTAGCGGCTGGCGCCGATCTCGCGCGTGCATCGCTCGCCGATCATGAAATAGATCGCGTACGAGAGCGCGGCGGCGAGTACCAGCGCCGAGCCGTACAGGTTCGCCCGCAGCGTGCCCGCGTCTCCGCCGCCCACAGCGAAATAAATGCCGATCCACGTGAGCGCGACCGCGGTCAGCACGCCGGCGGAGGGCCGACTGCGCCGCATGGCCGAGTCGATCGCGACCACCATGGCCGGATAGCTGAAGATCAGCACCCGCTCGACGCTGGCATCGACGAACGTGAGCGCGTGGAAGTCGAGCAGCGCGCCGCCGTAGTAGCAGACGATGCCGGCGAAGGCGGCCATGGCGATCGTCTGCCAGCGTGTCGACCTGATGACGCGCGCCGGCTCGCGGTGCAGCGCGAATGCCCAGAACAGCGGCAGTGCGAGCAGTGCCCGCACCACGACCAGCACCTCGAACGGGATGTCGCGCGCATAGGCGAACTTTGCGATGATGCCCTTGCTCGCAAACAGCATCGCGCCCCCCGCTGCCGCGAGTGCGCCGAGCAACCGGTAGCGTGCGGTGGCCCCCGGTGCGCTCAAGCCCGCGCGCCCGCGCGACGCGCGACGGCGAGCTCGGCGATGATTTCGTCGGTGGTCGCGACGCGGCCCCACAGCCGCCTGAAGGTCTTGACGGTCGCGGCCTGCATCTCGTCGCTGCAGGTGCCGGTCGCATCGTCGACCAGCACTACACCGAACTGGCGATCGGCCGCCTCCATCGCCGTCATGCCGACGCAGTTGTTGGTGGATACGCCGGTAACGACGATCTCGGTGACGCCCATGCCGCGCAGTGCCGCCTCGATCCCGGAGGAGGCGAATGCCCCGATCGTGGTCTTGTTGAGGACCAGTTCGCCCGGCTCGGGCGTGAGTTCATCGACGATCTCGTGCTCGGGATTTCCCGCGCAGTTGCGTGTCGCCCGGAGCCACTTCGCCAGGTGCAGCGGCGCGTCGGAATAATCGGGCAGGGCGCAGCCGTAGGTCACGTAGATGACGCGCGCACCCGCGGCGCGAAACGCGGTCGCGAGGCGCCGGATGTTGGGAATCAGCAGCTGTTCGATGCGCGCGTAGCGGTACTCGGCCTCGCCCAGCCGGCCCTGCGCCGCGAGCATCCGGCCAAGCCCGTGCGCGCGACTGCCGCTGGCGTTCTGCATGTCGACGATCAGCAGCGCACTGCTCGCGGCGCTCACGGTCACGGGTCGGGTGAAATCGTCTATGTAGCTGGGTTGCATGGCGACTCCTGTGCCTGGCGTCCATGCAGCGTACGCTGCGGTTAGTACTCTTGCCACGGCCACGTGCCGGTGTGAAGCTTCGCGAAATCTACTGCAAGAGTCGGGAGCAGCGCATGGCGGGACCCCTGCACGGCGTTCGTGTCGTTGAATTGACCAGCGTGGTCCTCGGACCCTGGGCCTGCCAGTTCCTCGGCGACATGGGTGCCGACGTCATCAAGATCGAGGCGCCGCGCGGCGACAGCAATCGCACGCTGGGCGCGGCGCGCCATCCCGGCATGGCGGCGCTCTATCTCACCTGCAACCGCAACAAGCGCAGCCTGGTGCTCGACCTCAAGGTGCCCGGCGCGCGCGAGGCGCTGCTGCAGCTGGTCGCAACCGCGGACGTGTTCGTGCACAACAACCGCCCGCAGGTGATGACCAAGCTCGGCCTCGAATACGCAGACATGAAAAAGGTGAATCCGCGGATCATCTACTGCGGCGCCTACGGCTATTCGAAGCATGGTCCCTACGGCAGCAAGGGCGCGCTCGACGATTCGATCCAGTCCGCGAGCGGCATCGCGATGCTCAACAAGCTCGTGCTCGGCGAACCGCGCTACCTGCCGACCGTGGTCGCCGACAAGACGACCGCGATCACCGTGGTCTACGCCGTGCTCGCCGCGCTGTTCCACCGTGAGCGCACCGGCGAGGGGCAGGAAATCGAAGTGCCCATGTTCGAGACGATGGTCAATTTCGTCATGGGCGAGCACCTGTGGGGCATGACCTTCGACCCGCCGATCGGCGGCCCGGGCTATACGCGGCTGATGAGCCAGGAGCGCCGGCCGTATCCGACCAGGGACGGCTACATCGCGATCCTGCCTTACCTCGACGCGCACTGGGTGACTTTCTGCAAGACCGTCGATCGTCCCGACCTGATCGCCGATCCGCGCTTCGCGACGCTCGCCGCGCGCGTCAAACACATCGACGCGACCTACTCCGAGACGGCGAAGATCATGGCGACCCGCACCACGCAGGAATGGCTCGACCTGTTCGCGCCGACGAACGTCCCGACGATCGCGGTCAACAGCCTGGAGGACCTGGCGCACGACCCACACCTCGATGCTGTCGGTTTCTGGAAGTCCGTCGAACATCCCACCGAGGGCAAGCTGCGCCTGCCCGCGTTCCCGGTGAATTTCGGCGCGACGCCGGCCGGCATCGAGCGGCATGCGCCGCGCCTCGGCGAGCACTCGCGCGAAGTGCTCCGCGAGGCAGGCCTGGCGGAGGAGGCGATCGATGCGCTGCTGGCGAGCGGTGCCGCCATGACGGCGGAGCAGGCGGCTGGAACCGTCGCAGCCGGAGCCGACTAGGCGAACGCCGTGTCGGCGAACGATGCGCGCGGCGAGAGCGCGTCGAGGTGCGCCGCGAGCTTCGGGTAGCGCGTACCCCATTCATGCTCGGGGAGGCGGAACTCGAGGTAGCCCAGGCAGCACGCCACCGCGATATCGGCAAGGGTCAGGGCGCTGCCGACGAACATTTCGCGGTCGGACAGCAGCGCGCTGAGGTACGCGAGCCCGCGGTTCACCTTGCCGAGCTGCCACGAGACCCATTCTTCGTTGTACTGCGCGGTCGGCCGCAACGACTCCACGCGCACCAGCAGCGCGGCGTCGAGCACCCCGTCGGCAACCGCCTCGATCTGCTGCGTGGTCTCGCGCAGCGCCGCATCCGTGGGGATCAGGCGCGGCTCGGCGGCGAGTCCGTCGAGGTAAGCCGCGATCAGCGGCGAGTCGATGAGCCGCGAACCGTCCGCACGCACGAGCACCGGCACCTTGCCGAGCGGGTTGGCGGCCTGCACTACCGCGCTGCCCGTCATCGGGCTCGCGACGACGAATTCGTGCGCAACGCCTTTCTCGAGGGCGCACACGCGCACCTTGCGCGTGTACGGACTCGAATTCGTGCCGATGATCTGCACCGGAGCGGCCTCAGCCGTCGAGGCCGTAGACGCGTGCCGCGTTGTCGCGCAGGAACTTGCGCAGCGGCTCGGGGCGCAGGTTGAGCGCCCGCACCTCGTCCATCGTGCGCTTGAAGCCGAGTACCGGGAAATCGGTGCCGAACATCACCTTGTCCTGGCCGTAGCTGTTGATGTAGTTCACGAAACTCTGCGGCCAGTACTTCGGGCTGTGCGCGTCGGAGCCGATGTACACGTTGGCGTGCTTCCAGGCCATGGCGATTATCTCGTCGGTCCACGGGATCCCGACGTGGATGCCGATCAGCTTGAGTTCGGGGAAGTCGCAGGCGATGCCGTCGAGCAGGATCGGTCGCCCTACGCTGCGCATCGGCTGCTCCTTCGCGTAGACCATCGACTGGCCGACCTGCATCTGGATCGGCACTCCGAGCTCGCAGCACTTGGCGTAGAAGGGGTAGTACTTCGCGTGGTCGGGCGGCAGATCGAACCAGTGCGGATAGAGGTGCGCGCCGATGAAGCCCATGTTCTTGACCGCGTCCTCGAGCGCACGCACGCCGTTCATGCCCTCGAACGGATCGACTCCCGCCAGACCGTAGAAACGCCCCGGGTACTTCTCTACGGCCCGTGCCACGACCTCGTACGGCAGGTGGAACGACCCTGGCAGGCCCTTGCGGCCCGCCTTGGGCGCAAACAGGAAAGCCTTCTCGATGCCGGCCTCGGCCATCTGCGCCAGCATGTCTTCGAGCGATACGCCCTGCATGCTCGTCTTTGATTTCATCTTGCCGGCGAAGAATTCCTCCTGCCAGCCAGGGCGATAGGAAAGGGCGTCCTGCGTCCAGATTCCAGCAACGATATCTATGGCCTGCACCGTATCCTCCATTGAACTGAACTTTCAATCTTAGCAGCGCGGCGCTTCCGCTGCCGGCCGGCGACGGTCGTGGCGTCCACCAGCCGCACCCCGTCGTTGCGTGATCGCGACACGTGTCCACCGGCAAGTCCCGGGACGGGACCGCAGCGAATGTCCGGACAACAACACTTGCTTGTACGGTCAATGCGCGTGCTAGGATCGGCACGACCGGGCGGCGGGGCGCCAACGGCGCTTCCACTGCAGTGGCAGAAAGCAGCTAGGGAGTCTCGAAGATGTCCATACAGCGAGTCCAGCGGCATCGCCGCCACACCGCCAGCCTGATCGGAGCCGCAGTCGTTGCCGCCATTGCAGGCGACCCCGCCCGGGCGCAGGACACCGCTTTGCAGGAGGTCGTCGTCACGACGGCCCGCCAGCGCGCGGAAGTGCTGCTCGATGTTCCGGCCACCGTCGATGCCTTCACGGCAGCCGAGATCCAGACGGCCGGTATCCAGCGCCCGCAGGACTTCATCGCACTCTCGCCCGGTCTCGCGCAGGTGCAGACCGCCGAAATCGGCGACCTGCAGGTCAACATCCGCGGCATCAACACCGGCCGCGACTCAGAGACCAACTTCGCGCTCGTGATCGACGGGGTGCTGCAGACGAGCCCCACGGCGCTCAACCAGGAGCTGAACGCGATCACCCAGATCGAGGTGCTGAAGGGCCCGCAGAGCGCGCTGTACGGCCGCAATGCGCTGGCCGGGGCCATCATCCTCACGACCCGCAAGCCCACCGACGAGACCCGGATCGACCTGTCCGCGGGTATCGGCAGCGATAGCAGCTACAAGGCGAACGCGTGGGTCGGCGGCAGCCTCTCGGACTCGGTCAAGGGCAGCCTCTCGGCCTATCATCGCGAGACCGACGGCCAGTGGGACAACCACGTCATCGGCTGCGATGACTGCGTGGATTACTTCGAGGAAACCGGCGTGCAGGGCCGGCTGCTGTTCGACATCGGCGGCGGCGCGTATGACCTCAAGGCGAAGTACTCGAAGCTCGAGGCCGGCGCGATCAATTTCAACGCCGCGCTCGCCCTGGCCGATGCGGCCGCCGGTCTGGGCGTGCCGATCTTCCAAGAGAATGCCAACGACCACGTGTTCACCTACCTGAACAACGTCAAGCCGGTCAACGAGCAGGAAAACGTCAACGTGTCACTGAAGGGTGAATGGAGCGTCGGCGCGAATACGCTGACGGGCTACGTCGCCTACAACGACCAGACCAACAACTTCATCACCGACGGTACGAGTGCCGCCTTCAACCTGTACAGCAGTGTCCAGTCGTGCATCGAGTCAAACGACGCGCGCATGGCCGATACGCCGCTGCCGCCGCCGTTCTTCTATGCGCCGAGCGGCACCTTCGTCACGAGCTTCCTGCCGCCCTACGGCCCGGTGACCTGCGACGGCTACCAGTACCAGCAGCGCGACCAGGAGGACTTGAGCGTCGAGCTGCGCCTCGCCTCGCCCGGCGATCAGCGCCTGCGCTGGATCGGCGGTGCGTACTTCGCGGACATCGACCGCCGTGTCGTCGTCTCGCAGGGCGCTGACAACGACGCCGGGTTCCTCGCGCAGGTTTTCGTGCCGACGAGCGGCCCGAATCCGACCGACCTGCTGTATGACGACGACCTGTCGAGCGAGGTCATCGCGGGCTTCGGCCAGCTCGCCTACGACATCACCGACGGGCTCGAGGTGGCGCTGGCCGTGCGCTACGACGAGGAGCGGCGCAAGGTCAGCAACAACGTGCCGACCGGAGCGAATGCGTTCGCGCAGACCCCGGGCTTCGGCTCCGCCTACAGCCCGACGCAGCCCTACATCAACCCGGCTTATACCGACAATCCCGCGCTGGCGACCACCGGCATCCCGGATCGCAGCAGGACCTACAGCCAGTTCCAGCCGAAGCTCTCGGTCAACTGGCGCGTTACCGAGCAGTGGTCGGCGTTTGCGTCCTATGGCTACGGCTTCCGTTCCGGTGGCTTCAATTCGACGGGCAGTGCGGCGACGATTTCGCAGGCCTACGGTGGCCTGTGCCTCGGCCCGGACTTCACGCTGCCGGTCTGCGACGCCAATTCGGTGTTCAACATCACCGACGTCAACGACGACTACCGCAAGGAGGTCTCGAAGGCCGCCGAGGTCGGCCTCAAGGCCGAGCTGTTCGACCGCCGGCTGCTGCTGAACGGCGCGCTGTTCTACACGGAAGTGGAGAACATGCAGTACTTCAACTTCTTCGCGGGACCCTTCGGGCTGCTGCGCGTGGTCACCAATCTCGACGAGGTCACGCTCAAGGGTGCGGAGTTCGACGCGCGCTGGAAGGTGTCGGACTATTTCACGCTGTTCGCCGGCATCGGCTACACGGACGGCGAAATCGATCGCTATGACGGTCGCCCGTACACGGCCGGCAACGAGGTGCCCTATGCGCCGGAGTACACCGGCAACGCGGGCGTCGAGTTCACGATGCCGCTCGGCGGCAACGGCCTCGAACTGCACGCACGTGCCGACATGTCCGCCGTCGGCGAGACCTGGTTCCACCCGGTGCAGAAGAACCGCGTCCCGAACCTGTTCACCGGCTTCGGCTTCGGCCAGGGTGAGCTCTCCAAGCTGAAGCGCGATCCGTACGAGATCTTCAATGCGCGCCTCACGTTGCAGGGCGATCGCTGGGGGGTTACGGCCTGGGGCCGCAACCTCTCGGATGTGGACTACCTCGCCGAGGTCATCCCGGCGCCGGAGTTCGGCGGCGCCTTCATCCACGACGCGCCGGGGCGCTCGTACGGTGTCGAGGTGAACCTGCGCTTCTGAGTCTCGGTGCCGGGTGATCGGTTATTCGGTTATTGTGCTTCAGGCAAATGACCTAATAACCGATCACCCGGCACCATGAAGCGCGACGACATCCGATTTCCTCCCCGTCACGCGGCGCTCCGCGATGACGTCCATGCCCTCGGCGGCCTCGTCGGCGAGATCCTGCGCGAGCAGGGCGGCGAGGACCTGCTGGACATGGTCGAACGCGACCGCGTGCTCGCGATCGCGCGCCGCGCCGGCGACGCGGCGGCGGGTGAGGAACTCGCGGTGCGCGTGCGCGGCCGGCCCCCCGCCGTGGCGCGCGACCTGGTGCGTGCCTTCTCGGCCTGGTTCCAGGCCGTCAACCTTGCCGAGAAAGTCCACCGAGTCCGTCGGCGCAAGGAGTACTTCCTGGCCGACAGCGAGCGTCCGCAACCCGGCGGCGTCGAGGATGCGCTCGCCACGCTGCATGCGGGAGGCGCAAGCCTGGAAGAGGTGCTCGCGCTGCTCGCGAAGCTGCGCATCGAGCCGGTGTTCACGGCGCATCCGACCGAGTCCACGCGCCGCACGATCCTGCGCAAGCAGCAACGCGTCGCGGAGATGCTGCTCGATCGCCTCGATCCGACGCTGACACCGCAGGAAACGCGCGCCCTCTGGGGGCGCGTGCGCACGGAGATGACCACGGCGTGGCAGACGGAGGACCACCCGCGCGACCGGCTCACCGTCGCCGACGAGCGCGAGCATGTGATCTTCTACATCGCCGAAGTGCTGTACCGCGTCCTGCCGGGGTTCTACGACGAAATCGCGCTCGCGCTCGAGAAGCTCTACGGGGTGCCGGCCGAGACGATCGAATTGCCGGTGCTGATCCGTTTCGGCACCTGGGTCGGCGGCGACATGGACGGCAATCCGGACGTCAACGCCAAGACGATCCGCGAGACCCTGGCGCGCCAGCAGCAGGTGATCGTCAACGCCTACTTCGAGGAATGTCAGCGCCTCGCGCAGATCCTCTCGCAGAGCGCAAGTCGCATCGGTGTGAGTCCGGCGCTGACGCAGCGCATCGAGCGCTACATGACTCTCGTTCCGGGCGCGCAGGTCAGCACGCCGGCGCGCCACGACCGCATGCCCTACCGCGTGTTCCTCGGCCAGGTCTGCGAGCGCCTCCGGTGCACGTACGAGGGTCGCGCGCAGGCCTACGAGAACCCGCGGCAACTGCTCGATGACCTCGGCCTGATCGCGGTCAGCCTCGCCGGCAATCGCGGCCGCAACGCCGGCCTGCAGCTCGTGCGGCGCCTGATCCGGCGGGTCGAGACCTTCGGCTTTCACTTCGCGACGCTCGACGTGCGTCAGCATGCGCACATCCATCACCGCGTGCTCGCACAGGGCCTCGACGATGCGCGCTGGCTGCAGCGCCCGGGTGCGGAGCGCCACGACGCGCTCGTCGCGGCGATCGAGCGCGATCTCGGCCCGCGCGGCGAGCTCGATGCCCTCGGCAAGCGCACCGTCGCCGTATTCGAGGCGATCGTGCAGGCGCGGCACCGCTACGGCCGCGACGCCATCGGCTTCTACGTCGTCAGCGCGACGCAGTCGGCCGATGACCTGCTCGCGCCCCTGCTGATCGCCCGCTGGGCCCAGGCCTACGACAAGACGAGCGGCGAGGTGGCGCTCGACCTGTGCCCGCTATTCGAGAGCATCGAATCGCTGGGCGCGTGCGCCGGTGTCATGCGCCGGCTGCTGGACGACCCGCTCTACTGCCGTCATCTCGAGTCACGCGGACGACGTCAGTGCGTCATGGTCGGCTATTCCGACTCCAACAAGGAAGGCGGACTGTGTGCGTCGCGCGTCGCGGTCTACAGGGCCGAGCAGAGCCTTGCCGCGACGCTGACCGACGCCAACGAGCGCCACGTGATCTTCCACGGCCGTGGCGGCAGCGTCGCGCGCGGCGGCGGGCGTATCGACGCGCTGGTGCGCGCAGCGCCTCCCGAGACGGTGAACGGCGTGCTGCGCCTGACCGAACAGGGCGAGGTGATCAGCCAGAGCTACGGCCTGCGGCCAATTGCGCTGCGCACGCTCGAGCGGGCCTTCAGCGCACTTGCGCTCGGGACGCACGCCGCGCAGCGCGGCACTGCCGCGCCGGTGCCCGCGGCACTGATCGAGGCCGCGCAGCAACTCGCGGATACGAGCCGCGAAGCGTACCGGCAGCTGGTCTACGGGCAGGGCGGGTTCTTCGACTACTTCCAGGCCGCCACGCCGATCGACGCGATCGAGCGGATGCAGATCGGTTCGCGGCCCGCGTGGCGGGACGAGGCGCGTTCATTCGGGGCGCTGCGGGCGGTGCCCTGGGTGTTCGCGTGGTCGCAGACACGCTGTCTGCTGCCTGGCTGGTACGGCGCGGGCAGCGGCTTCGCGGCGCTGCTCGCCACACACGGCATCGACTTCGTGCGCGACGCCTGCGGGCAGTGGGCGTTCCTGCGCACGCTGCTCGACGACGTGGAGGCGATGCTGGCACGCACGGACCTCGATATCGCGCGCGCATACGATGCGCTGTACAAGGGGGGCGAGGCGCCCTTCGCGGCGCTTGCGGCGGAGTACTCGCGGGCCACGGAGGCGGTGCTCACGATTAAGGGCCACACGGCCCTGCTCGACGGCGATGCAACGCTGCAGCGGGCGATCGAGCTGCGCAACCCCTATGTCGATCCGATGAACCTGATGCAGGTCGACCTGCTCGCGCGCTGGCGCGCGGGCGGCCGCAAGGACCGTGAACTGTTCGAAGCATTGCTCGTGAGCATCAGCGGCATCGCGCAGGGACTGCAGACCACGGGCTGATCAGTCGCCCTCGCGCTCGAGGTCGAGCACCATGCGCACCAGCTGTGCGAGCGACGCGGCATCCATCTTCTCCATGACGCGCGCGCGGTGGATCTCCACGGTGCGCTGACTCAGCCCGAGGTCGGCCGCGATCACCTTGTTGGCCTTGCCGACGACCACCAGGTCGAGCACGTCGCGCTCGCGCGGCGTGAGTGTGCCGAGACGCTCGCGCGTGTCCTGGCGGGTGTGGTGCCGGGCCCGCTGGGTCGCGTTGTGCTCGATCGCGCGCTGCACGCGGGCGATCAGGTCGTTGTCGTCGAACGGTTTCTGCAGGAAATCGAAGGCGCCGGCCTGCATGGCCTCCACGGCCATCGGCACATCGCCGTGGCCGGTGATGAACACGATCGGGATCGTCGCGCCGCGCGCATTCAGCTGCTGCTGCAGCTCGATGCCGCTCATGCCGGGCATGCGCACATCGAGCACGATGCAGCCCGGGCGATCAGGGTCGTGGTTGGCGAGAAACTCCTCCGCCGATGCGCACAGCTGCGTCTCCAGGCCATAGGACTTGAGCAGCAGGCGCAACGAGCTCCTGGCCGCGTCATCGTCATCGATGATGAATACCGTGGGTGTTTCGTTCTTCATGAAAGCTCCGGCGCGACGGGTAGTGTGAAGGAAAAGCGCACCCCGCGCGGTGTGTTGGCCTGGTAGGTGAGCTGGCTATGGTGCGCGTCCAGGATCGAGCGGCTGATGGGCAGGCCGAGCCCCGTTCCGTCGGCCTTGGTGGTGAAGAAAGGCTCGAACACGCGCGCTTCGGCGCCCGGCGCGAGGCCCGGTCCGTTGTCGGCCACGCTCATCACCACCTGGCCGTCGTCGCTGCGCGCGGTCCTGATCACGACTTCTCCTCCCGGTTCGCCTGCCACCAGCAGTGCTTCGGCGGCATTGTGTACGAGATTGACGATGACCTGCTGGATCTGCACGCCATCGACCAGCACGAGAGGCAGATCGGGCGCGAGTTCGAGCCGCAGCGCGCAGCCGCTGGCGCGGGTATCCATCTCCAGCAACGCCAGCAGGTCACGCACCAGGTCGTTGGCGGACACGACGGTACGGAGCGTGTCGCGATGGCGCACCATGCCGCGCAGCCGGTGGATGATCTCGCCGGCGCGCATCGCCTGCGAGGATATCTCGCCGAGCGCGGCCTTCACCTCGGCCACGTCCGGCTGCGGCGCCTCGAGCAACCGGTCGCAGGCGCGGGCATAGTTCACGATCGCGGACAGCGGCTGGTTCAGCTCGTGCGACAGCGCGGCGGCGATCTCGCCGAGCGTGGCCAGCCGGCCGACGTCGGCAAGGCGCGCCTGCGCACGCCGTGCCGCCTCTTCGGCGGTCCTGCGCTCGGTCACGTCGTGCAGCGTGCCGACCGCGCGTAGTGCGCCCCCGGCGGTGCGCGAGAGCCGGTAACGCGCGTCGATGTGGCGCACCGTGCCGTCGGGCCGCACGTAGCGATAGCTGAGGTCCAGCCTGCCGGTACCGCGGATCGCCCGCGACCAGGCCAACAGGCAGCGGTCGCGATCCTCGGGATGCATGCCCTCGAAGATGCGCAGGTGCGAGGGGGCCTCGGTCGGGTCGATGCCGAGCATCCGATAGACCTGCGGCGACCAGTAATTCACGCCGTTGTCCGGCACGAAAGACTCGGTGTTGCCGAGCTGTGCGATTTCCTGCGCCTCGCGCAGCAGGGCCTGTGCGTCGGCGGGGGTTGGGGTGTTCAACCGGGATAACCTCGTTTGCGATACGCTAGTGTGTCCGCGCATGAGTGTGGAGGGCAACATTGACGTGCCGACTGCTGCCTGGCTTCGCGCCATTGCTGCTGCCGTTGCTCGCGGCCTGCCAGACGCTCGACCTCGACTATCCGCGTGAAGACTCGGTGGCGATAGTCGACGGGAACCCAACCATGGTCCACGAACTGTTCCCCGCGATGCAGCGCGCCGGGGAGGGCGAGTCGGGCTTCCACATGCTGGCCGACGGCGTCGGGGCATTCGTTGCGCGCGTCTACCTGGTGCGCGCGGCCGAGCGCTCGCTCGACCTGCAGTACTACATGATCAACGCCGATGATACCGGCCGGCTGCTGGTTGGTGAACTGCTGGATGCCGCCGACCGCGGCGTGCGCGTGCGCATCCTGCTCGACGACATCTATGCGGCGCCGAACGATCGGGCGATCGCAACCCTCGACGCGCATCCGCACATCGAGGTGCGGCTGTTCAATCCATGGACGCGCCGCAGCGGCGTGGTCGGCCGCGCGGTCGATTTCCTGCTGAATCCCGGCAGGCTGAATCGTCGCATGCACAACAAGCTGTTCGCGGCGGACAACCACGCCGTTATCGTCGGCGGGCGCAACATCGGCGACGAGTACTTCGACCTGAAGACGCAGATGAACTTCCGCGACCTCGACGTGCTCGGCATCGGGCCGGTCGCGGCGGAGGCATCGCAGTCGTTCGACGATTACTGGAACAGCAAGTGGGCGGTGCCGGCGGCCGCACTGACCGAACAGGACCCGACCGAAGCGGACATGCGCGCCGCACGCGAGGCGCTGGGCGCGCATCGCGAGCGCCTCGCCGACTCGCGGTACGTGCAGGCGCTCGAGGGCTCGCAGCTCGCGCAACAGCTCGATGCGCGCACGCTGCCGCTCGAGTTCGGCAAGGCCCGGGTGCTCGTGGACGATCCCTCGAAGATGGAGGCCGAAGCGGGCGATCGGGCCGGCTTCCTGATCGAGGAGCTGCAGCAGAGCACCACGGATACCAGCCACGAGCTGCTGGTTAGCTCGCCGTACTTCGTGCCGGGCAAGGCGGGAGTCGAAGTGCTTACCGGGCTTGCCGGCAAAGGGGTGGCGATCTCGGTCATGACCAACTCGCTCGCGGCCAATGACGTGGCGGTGGTGCACAGCGGCTACGCGCGCTACCGGGCGCCGCTGCTGCGAGGCGGCGTGCGCCTGCACGAACTGCGCGTGACCTCGGAGCTGAGCTCGCGCCGCAAGAACCGGCGCCGCTTCGGTTCCGAGTACGTGAGCCTGCACGCCAAGTACTTGATCATCGACCAGCGCAAGCTGTTCGTCGGATCGATCAATTTCGATCCGCGCTCCATCGAGCGCAACACCGAGATCGGCATACTGATCGAGAGCGAGGCGCTCGCTGCGCAGCTGCGGCGTATCTACCGGCTCGCGACCGGGAAGTCCCTGAGTTACGAGGTGACCCTGCGTGACGGTCCCGATGCGCAGAACGACGCCCTGATATGGACCGGCGAGAATCTCGATGGCGAGTTGCGTTTCACGCATGAGCCCGATACCTCGCGGTGGAAGCGCTTCTCGGCGTGGTTCCTGGGACTGTTGCCGTTCCTCGAGAGCCAGATCTGAGCACGCGATGAACCGGCGCAGTGCACTGGCGGTGGCAGGGGCGGTGGCGATAGCCGGTGCCGGCGCGCTCGTCGCGCGGCGTGCCTGGCGCACGCGCAGCGCACCGCAGGTGCCCGCAGGCGCGCCGGTGGGTCCGTTCGGCAGGGACTCCACGGCCGAGGAAGTGACCGCCGGGCTGGATCTCACCGGCAAGGTGGCGCTGGTCACCGGCGTCAGCTCCGGCCTCGGCGCCGAGACCCTGCGCGTGCTGACGCTGCGCGGGGCCCACGTGCTCGGCACGGCGCGCACGCGCGAGAAGGCCGTTGCGGCCTGCGCCGCGGCGGGCGGACGCGCCACGCCGCTCGCGCTCGAACTGACCGACTTCGAGTCGGTGGCCGCCTGCGCCGATGAGGTTCGCCGCCTCGGCACACCGCTCGACATGCTCGTCTGCAACGCCGGCGTGATGGCCCTGCCGAGACTCGAGCAGGTGTACGGCATCGAGAAGCATTTCGTGACCAACCATCTCGGCCACTTCGTGCTCGTCAATCGCCTGCTCGACGCCGTGCTGTCAGCCCGCGAGGGCAGGGTGGTGGTGGTGTCGAGCCGCGGCTACCTCTGGGCGCCGCCCGGCGGGATCGAATTCGACAATCTGTCCGGCGCGCGCGGCGAATACGATCCGAACCGCGCCTACGGGCAGAGCAAGCTGGCCAACGGGCTGTTCTCGCTCGAACTCGCGCGGCGGCTGCGGGGCACCGGCGCGACCTCGAATTCCGTGCATCCGGGCATCATCAGGACGAACCTCGGCCGGCACTTCAGTCCCTGGAAAAAATGGCTCGGCGAGGTGATCGGCTGGAGCTTCATGAAAAGCATTCCCGCGGGCGCTGCGACGCAATGCTATGTCGCAACGTCACCGCGCCTCGCTGGCGCCAGCGGATACTATTTCGCGAACTGCAATCCCGAGGTGCCGGGCGGACACATGGAGGACCGCGAACTCGCGGCACGGCTGTGGGACGTCTCGATGGAGCTCACGCGGGCGTATCTGCCGGCGGCGGCGTGAAGACCGGGTACCTGCCCATCGTGAGCATCAGCATCGCGCCGATGCCAAAGGCGATCGCCGCAATGACCAGGATCGCATCGTAGCTGCCGGTACGGTCGTACATGCCACCGAACAGCGCCGGGGCGATCCCGGATGCAAAGCCGAACACGGCATACTGCACGCCGTAGATGCGCCCGTAGTGCTTCAGGCCGAAATAGCGGGCACTCATGAATGCGACGAGATCGGTCTCGGCGCCCGAGGCGAAGCCGACCAGCACCGCGGCCACGGTTGCCATGCCGACGCCGAGGTTCTGGCCCATCAGGATCATGCAGGCGAGCGCCGGCAGCGCCAGCATCGGGAAGACCACGCCCGGCGCCCAGAAGCGATCCATCAGGAAGCCCGCGAACAGGCGACCGAAGATGATGCTGACGCCGATCGCGCCCGCGGTCTTGCCCGCCTCGATCGGCGTGAAGCCGCGGTCCACCAGCAGCGGCACGAGATTGGTGATCGTGCCGCCGATGCCGGTCGCGACCAGCAGGATGGACACGACCATGACCCAGAAGCGGTAGTTGCGCAGTGCCTCGCGCAGCGTGAAACCCGGCTCGTCGCGGCGGGCGAGCCCGCCGCCCCCGGCCGGCGCCTTCTCGGGCGGCTCGCGAAACCAGCGGATCGCGATCGGCAGCGCGATGGCGAGCGGCAGCAGCGCGATGCCGAAGTAAGCCCAGCGCCAGCCGAAGCGCTCGATCAGCCAGATCGTCAGCGTCGGCAGGAAGGCCGCCGTGATGCCGGTGCCGAGCAGCGTAATCGCGAGCGCCAGGCCGCGATTGACCACGAACCAGCTGTTGACCGCGCGGGTCCAGGTCACCGGCGTCGAACCGCCACCCAGCAGACCGGCGAAGAACCACAGCCCGTAGAAGACGACGAGCGAACCCGGCGTGAGGCCTATCAGGGCGAAACAGACGCCGAATGCGGCCAGCGTCAGCAGCGCCATGCGCCGCACGCCGAAGCGGTCCGCCAGTGCGCCGACCAGCGGCACGATGCAGACCACCGCGATCGTGTACCACAACACGCCCAGCTGCACGTCGCCCCGGCCCCAGCCGAATTCTTCGGCTATCGGCAGCGTGAAGGCACCGAGGGAGTTGTAGGGGATGGGCGAAGCGCCGAAGGCGACACCGAGCGAGGAGGCGACCAGCACGGTCCAGCCGCGCCGGAATTCGGATTGGGATGGCGTCATTCCAGGGTGCCGTCTTGCAACAGCATGAGGTTGATGGCGGCACGAGTGTACTGGGGGTCGAGCGCGAGTGCTCGACGAAACAGCGCCTCGGCTTCCACAGGGCGGCCGGCGCGCGCAAGTGCATAGCCCAGGTTGCCCGCGGCACGTGCATTGGCCGGCGACTTGGCCGCGACATCGGCCCAGAATGCGATCTCGCTGTCGTAGACCGCGTTGCGCTGCGCGGTCGACACCGCGAGGCACAGCAGCAGCCCGGCGAGGGCGGCGCCGACTGCGATGCGCCGCGGGCGGGAGGCGAGCGCCATGGCGCGCGCTGCCAGCAGGCCCGCAAGCCAGGCCGGCCCGGCGAGCGCGAGGTAGAGCTGGCGGTCATTGGCGAGATCGAGCCGCGGCAGCAGCGAATTGGTGGGCGCGAGCCACAGGAAGAACCACAGGATGCCGAAGGCGAGCGCGGGACGCCGGCGCAATGACGCGCAGCCGAGGATGAGGAGCGTCGCGTACAGCAGCGCGAGCGCCACGGTCGGGGGCGTCCATGCCTCGACGACGGCGAGCGTGGGGTCGGCATTGAGGCGCCACGGCATCATGAGCTGGCCGACGAGCCAGGCCACGGCATGCATCTGGCTCAGCAGGTTCACACCGAGGTCGCGGGCCGTGAGGCTCGACTCGAGCAGCATCCAGTAGCGCGGCAGTGTCGCGGCGAGCAGTGCGGCGAGCAACAGCACGAGCGCATGCGGGGTGGCCGCCGCCAGCGCCTCGCGCCAGGGCACGCGGCGCCTCGCATCGCAGCTCACCAGCAGCACGATGGCCGCCGGCACCACCATCGTGGTCTCCTTCACGCCGAGCGCCAGCAGGAACAGAAGCGGGGAGACGAACAGCGTGTGCAGGCGGCGCAGCGCCGGGTGCGTCGTGGTGCGCCCGTACTCGAGGCACCACAGGCTCGCGAGCGCGAAGGTCGCAGCCAGGCTGCTCGAGCGACCGCTGATGTAGGTGACCGCCTCCGTCTGCACGGGGTGCAGCGCAAAGAGCAGGGCGGCCACGAGAGGCGTGAGCGTGCCCGCCATGCCGAGCCGCGCGGCGAGCCGACGCAGCAGGCCCAGCACGAGGCAGGCGTTCGCGACGTGCAGGCCGAGGTTGACGGCGTGGAAGCCGGCGATGCCATGGCCACCCTGCCAGTTGAGGGCATAGCTCAGTTTCAGCAGCGGGCGGATGCCGGGCATCGACTGCCACCACGCCGCGAGCGAGTGCACGCGCGGCTCGTCGACGATCACGGCCCAGTCGTCGAACTGGAAGACGCCGTCGAATGAGGTCAGGTACGCCGCCACCGTCGCGAGCGCGAGCAGTGCGGGCGCCGTCCAGGACGGTAGCGCCGCGCGTCGATCAGTCGTGGCGCGCGACATGGAACGCATCCTCCACCAGCGCCGCGGCAGTCCACCAGCGGTCGCGCGCATTCAGCAGCACGACCCACACGTCGATGTCCTCGCGCCGCGCGTGCACGACCACGCACGGGCCGGCCCCGGCCGTGTAGCCGCTCTTGAGCCCGATCGCGCCATCGAGGCGGCCCAGCAGCGGATTGGTGGTCGCGAGCGGAATCTGCCGGCCCTTGCGCGTCGATATCGTGATGCTGCGCGCAGCAGCGAGTGCGGCGACCGAAGGGAACTTCACGGCGTGGCGGGCGAGGCGCAACAGGTCGTTTGCGGACGAGTGGTGGCCGGGCGCGTCGAGCCCGCAGGGATTCGTGAACTGCGTGCGGTTGAGCGCGAGTGTGGCGCTACGTTCGTTCATGCGCGCGACGAACGCTGCGACGCTGCCCGCGTGATGCTCGGCGAGCGCGATGCAGGCATCGTTGGCGGAGCGCACGAGAAGCGCCGCGAGCAGGTCGCCGGCCGTGATCTGTTCGCGCTCCGCGAGGCCGGCGCGCGCGCCGGTTGCACGCGCCGCCTGTGCACTGACCGTGACCCAGCGGTCAGGATCCCATTCGGATTCGAGCAGCACGACGGCCGTCATCAGCTTGGTCAGGGATGCCGGTGGGAGCGAGCGGTCCGCCGCGCGCGACCAGCGATCGGTGGCGCCGATCGCGACCACGTAGGCATCGGCCGCGCGCGGATAGCGGTCGGTGATGGGCGGCGCCTCGGCGCCGTGGACGACGCCGAGGCAGGTGAGCAGGGCGAGGCCCGCCAGGCTGCGCATCGCCCAGGCCTGCGGACGCAGACGGTTCAGAAGCCGATCAGGCCGCGCAGCGCCTTCTTGCCCGCCTTGATCGCCGAGTCCTTCGGCGCTTCCGGAGCCCGCGCGGCGGCGGTGCCGGTATCGCCGGCAGGCAGCGCACCGTGGCGCGCATAGGCGGTGCAGAAATCGCGGTACTTGTCGGCGACAGGCGAGGAGTAGCTCCGGCCCGCGCACTCGCGCATGGCGAGGTCGCGCCCCTCGGCGACGCAATTGCGACCGAGGAACACCAGCGACTCGCCGGCGAGCGCCGTGCGGCACAGGTCAGCGCGAATGCCTTCGAAGCTGCCCGCGCCGGCAGACGGCAGGCCGCACACTCCGGCGGCCGCCCCCGGGCCCATCTCGTAGGGTCCGCCAGTCTGGCCCGAGGCACCGTATCCGGCGACCTTGTCGAAGCCTGCCTCGGTCGAGAGGCGCGCGCAGTACTGCTCCTTGTAGCTCGCGGGACACTCGATGCCGGCGGTACCCGAACCCGAAAAGAGGTAGGCGGCCATCGTCTCGACGCCCTGGCGGCAGGTCTCCTCGATGTGGCGCGCCGATTGCGCCTGCGCCGCGGCGATCTGCCTCTTCACCTGGCCCGCATCGCAGGCCGTGCCGAGGCGCTTGCCGCGCATTTTCATCTGCATCTCGTCGGCGCCGACCTTCATCTGCATCTGACCGCTGTAGTTGTCCTTGTCGGGATAGTGCATCTCGCCCGATCCCGAAGTCGGCGGATCGCCGGCGCAGCGCAGTTTCCAGCTCATCGACGCGCCGGTGCGCCGCACGTCGTACATCTCGCAGGACTCCTGCGTCGGCACGCCTTGCGGCACGTCCTCGGGTGCGTCCCTCGGAGTGCACACCTGCTGCGTGCGTGCCGGCATCGACATGCCGGCCACCTGCATTTCCGTGGTGACTTCCCAGGTCTCACCGGGCTCCTGCGCGAGGACAGCGAGCGCCGGCAGGGCCGCGATCAGCGCGGTTGCAAAGTGTGCAAGGCGGAGCGTCGACATTCGGTTCTCCTTCACTCGACCGTGGGGGCATGCCAGGCGGGTGTCTGCGCAGTCTCTCCCGGCGGCAGGTACGCAGGCGCGGGTGTGCCGGCCGGGCCCAGCGCACGGACATAATGATAGATGGCGAGCAGGTCGGCGTCGCTCATCACATGCAGGTTGAACCACGGCATCGGCGGGCGCGCAACCACGCTGCGGGCGATCAGCAGCCATTGCTCCGCCGTCATGTCGGCAAAGTACAGGCGCAGGTTGATCGGATAGGTCGTACCCCACGGGCCACTCCAGCCGACGGCGTCACCGGTCAGCCAGTCCTGCTCGGGCACCTTGCCGGCGAGTTCGGGGTAACGCGACGTATGGCAGTCGTTGCAGCCGGCGACCTGAACGAGATAGCGGCCACGGTCCACGCTGGCGGCGTGGGTTTCAGGCGTTGCGGCGGCAGTCTGCGGCACGGACGTGTCCGCGGGCAGTGACTGCCAGACGATGGCGAGGGCGATGACGGCGACTGTGCCGCCGATGAGACTCCGTTTCATGGTTGCTTCCCTGTAGTTGGGGCCCGTTCTAGAACGGACCAGGTTTCGATATGCGTTTCGGTCTTCACGTGGTCGCCTTCGAACTCGAAGATGCGCACCCGCTCGAGCTCGACGAGGTCGCCGCGGGCGATCGGCGCGCCGACGAGACCGCTGCCCGTGTGCACGAAGCGCACGACCTGCTCGTCGATCACGCGGCCGGGGGCGCTGGCACGGCGTACCGGGGTGAACTCCGGCGAGCCCATGCACGCAGCTTCCTGCAGCAGGTGGTGGATCACCGCCTCGAGGCCCACGATCTCGAGCCCGCGGCGCGGCGCCGTCCAACGCACGCGCGGCAGGTACCGGCTGCGGTAGTGCTCCACGAAGCGGTGGTGGGGATCGAGTTCCCTGGCGTCCGACATGCAGCCATTGTCGATCGGAGGCCGGCCGCCCGGCATCGCTCCGTGGAGCCATTGGCGGCGCTGCGAGGAGCCATTCGGCGTCTTGCGGGTTGACGGCGGCCTTCCGACACGGCAGCTTGGCCACATGACCGGCGCAGCCGCACCGGCCGGGCGCCTGCCGCGCCAGGTGCCGTACATCATTGCGAACGAGGCGTGCGAGCGCTTCAGCTTCTACGGGATGCGGAACATCCTCACCCCGTTCCTCGTCTCGACCCTGCTGCTGTTTGCACCCGAGGCCGAACGCGCGGGCATGGCGAAGGACGTGTTCCACACCTTCGTCATCGGCGTGTACTTCTTTCCGCTGATCGGCGGCTGGATCGCGGACCGCTACTTCGGCAAGTACCACACGATACTGTGGCTGTCGCTCGTGTACTGCGCCGGCCACGCCTGCCTGGCGCTGTTCGACGACAACCCCCGCGGCTTCTACACCGGCCTGCTGCTCATCGCGATCGGCTCGGGCGGCATCAAGCCGCTGGTCGCGTCGTTCGTCGGCGACCAGTTCGACCAGTCGAACAAGGCGCGCGCGAAGGTCGTGTTCGACGCGTTCTACTGGATCATCAATTTCGGTTCGTTCTTCGCATCGCTGCTGATGCCGATCTTCCTGCGCCACTACGGCCCGAGCGTCGCCTTCGGCATTCCCGGCCTGCTGATGCTGATCGCCACGCTGATCTTCTGGTCGGCGCGCCACAAGTACGTGCGGGTGCCACCGTCAGGTCCGGTCCCGGACTCGTTCCTGCGCGTGGTACGTGCGGCGCTGCTCATACGCTCCCCCGGCCAGAGACGGCCCGGCCTCGCCGTAGCGATCGTCGGCCTCGTGTTCGCGGCGGGCTCGCTGCTGTTCGTGGGCTCGATCGGCGTGGTCGCTGCGTTGTGCCTGGCGCTGGTGTTCGTCATGGCGCTCGGCGGCGCCGGCGCGTGGATGCAACTCGACCGGGTCCGCGGTGCGTTCGCGCCTGGGGCAGTCGACGGCGTGCGTGCCGTGCTGCGCCTCCTGATCGTGTTCGCGCTCATCACGCCGTTCTGGTCGCTGTTCGACCAGAAGGCATCGACCTGGATCCTGCAGGCCGACGCCATGGCCAAGCCCGAATGGTTCCAGTCGGCGCAGATGCAGGCCCTGAATCCCGCACTGGTGATGATTCTGCTGCCGTTCAACAACCTCGTGCTGTATCCGGCGCTGCGCCGCTTCGGAATCGACCCGACGCCGCTGCGCCGCATGGGTTTCGGCATCGCGTTCTCCGGGCTGGCGTGGGTCGCGGCCGGCGTGATCCAGCTGTGGATCGACGGCGGCGATGCCGTGTCGGTGACCTGGCAGGTGCTGCCCTACGCGCTGCTGACCTTCGGCGAGGTGCTGGTGTCGGCCACCGGCCTCGAGTTTGCCTACAGCCAGGCGCCAGGGTCGATGAAGGGCGTCATCATGGCGTTCTGGTACCTGGGGACCACCGTCGGCAACCTGTGGGTGCTGCTCGTCAATGCGGCGGTCCGCAACGACGCGGTCATTGCGCGCATCGCCGCCACCGGGCTCAGCGAGGCAGCCTTCCTGATGTTTTTCTTTGCGGCGTTCGCGCTGGTGGTCGCGGCGGTGTTCGGCGCCTACGCGCGGCACTACCCGATGCAGGATCACTACCGCTCGACCTGAGCGCGCGCCGCCACGCGCGCAGTTTCGCGGCCGCGTCGAGCGCCGCATGCGCCGGACTGGTCGAGGGCAGCGTCACGTGACGCAGCGAGGCGACCCGGGCCGGCGGCAGGGTCGGCAACACGAGCTGCCGGTAGAGCCGCGCTGCGGCGGCGCCGTTGAAGGCGACGAGCTGCACTCCGCGATGGCGCAGCAGCAGCCCGCGGATGTCATGCGCCCGCGCCGTGGCGGGGTCGATCGCGGCATCCGCGCTGCCCGGGCGCGTCGCCTCGGCCAGCACGTCCCACACGCACACCCCGGCGGATTCGAGCGCGCGCATGCGCTGCGCGTAGGGCAGGGACGGTGGTGCGTCGAACAACGCGCCCATGATCGGCCAGAAGAGATTCCGCGGATGGGCGTAGTACTGGCCGGCGCGCACCGAGGCGACTCCCGGCAGGCTGCCGAGCACCAGGATGCGCGGCCGAACGCCCATGATCGGCGGAAACGCGGTCACGTGCGTCATGCCCGCGGGTCGGCCGGCGCTCAGCGCGCCGCGCCGGCCGCGGAGGAGCCGCAGCGCCGGTACAGGTCCGCGGCCTCGCCGCGCGAGGCGCAATCGAGCTTCGCGAGGATATTCGCGATGTGCCGCTTCACGGTATGCAGCGACAGCGACAGCTCGCGCGCGATGTGCTTGTTGCTGGCACCCGCCGCAACACATGCCAGTACCTCGAGCTCGCGCTCGCTCAGTTCGGCGAGGGGTCCGCGCAGCTCCTCGCCTTCGTCGTGCGCATACCATTCGGCGAGCCGCGCGAGCAGCGCGGCGAGCTGCGGCTTGCGACGCAGCGTGTCCGGCACGAGTTCGAGCACGGCGACGACATGTGCCGCGGGCTCGAGCAGCAGCGGTCCGATCGCATCGTCGGCCTGGCACTCGTCGATCACCGGTGCCAGCGCCTGCCACGCCGCGTCGCGCCGGCCGGCGCCGAGCAGGGCGCGCGCGAGGCCGATGCGCGGGTCCGCCACCGCCATCGCCATGCGCATGCGCGGGTGAGCAGCCACGGCGAGCTCGAAGGCATCGATCGCGCGCGACCAGTCCCGCTCGATCAGCGCCGCCTGGCCACGTACGACGTCGGCGGCCATGTCGAGGAAGGGCCACTCCGCCTCGTTGCGGGCGGCGGTCAGCTCCGGGACCAGCGCCAGGAACTCGCGCTCGCGACCCAGCATCCACAGCAGCCGCGCCCTGCCGTGCACATAGGCGCGCCGCCACACGAGCCTCAGGCCGGCGGCGTCCGGCACATCCATGCTCCCCATCACCGCATCGCTGATGGCGAGTGCCTGCTCACTGCGGCCGGTGGCGGCGAGGAAGATGCACTTGACCTGTGCATGACCGCGCGCGACGTTGCGCCGGTCGCCGAAGCGGTGCAGCAGTTCATCGCTGCGCGCGATCGCGTTGCCGGCTTCCTCCAGCCGCCCGCGCCACAGCTTCGCCCACGCGCCGACCGTGAGCGCCAGCGACTGCCAGGGCGCGGCAGTCGCGCCGCGCGCGCGCTCGGCGAGCGCGAAGTAGCGATCGAAGAGCTCCGCGATGCCCGGGATGCCGATGAAGAGGCAATGTATCTGGCCGGCGGTGTACGGGCAGAGCCGCTGCGGGTCGCGCTCGACTATCGCGACGAAAGCGCGCATGTGGTGTACCACCTGATCGACGTCACCTGTCGGCAGCGCGTTCCAGGCGCGCAGTGCGGCGAGCTGTGCGCGCCCGGCGTCGTCGGGCGGATTCCGTTCGAGTTCGTCGAGCAGCCGCGCAGCGCCTGGCCGGTCGCCGAGCGAGTTGACCGCGTCGGCAAGGTGAGCGAGCGCGCGCGCCCGTTCGGCTGAGTCCGGGTCGAGCAGTGTGACCGCCCGCGTCAGCTGGGTCCGCGTGCGCAGCCAGTCCCAGCGGGAAGAGGCGCACATGCCGTCGAGCCACGCCGCGGCGGCACTCTCCTCGCGGATCGATGCAGGCACTTCCGCGAGCCAGCGTTCGATGCTGTCCTGCGCGCCCTCGGCGAGCAGCTGCTCGCCGAGCGGGAAGATGCGTGCCATGGCGTCGGTCCAGTCGCGCGCCGCGAGGCTGTGCTGGATCGCGCGGGTCGGGTTGCGCTCGGCGCGTGCGGCGGCCCGATGCCAGGCGGCGATGTCTTCGGGCGGGCGCAGCGCGAGCCGCCCGGCGAGGAAGTCGCGGAACAGGTCGTGCACGCGCAGCACCGGGGCGAGCTCGTCGAGCGCGGTAACGAACAGGTTGCGCTGGTAGAGCACCTGCAGTACTTCGCGGCAATCGCTGCGTCCTGTGACCGCCGCGCACAGTTCCGCGTCGAGTTCGGCGAGTATCGAGGTGCGCAGCAGGAATTCCTGGATGTCGGGTGGCAGGCCGGAAAACACCTCCTGCGCGAGGTATTCGAACAGCCGGGCCTCCGAGGTGGGCAGGCGGTCGCCTGCGCCGGTGCGTGCGAGCACGAGGGCGAGCCCGGCAGGCCAGCCGTGCGTGCGGGCCAGGGCACGCTGCACGGCGACCTCGTCGAGCGGGGCGGCGAGTCGGCGAGCGGCGAGCTCGGCCGCGTCGCCGGCCGTGAAGGCGAGATCACTGATGCCGAGTTCGCCGAGTTCGCCGTGCAGGCGCAGGCGGGCAAGCGGCAGGGCGGGCGGCACGCGCGAGCCGAGCACTAGCGCCACGTGCTCGGGCAGGCGTTCGATCAGCGACTCGAGCAGCGCGAACGCATTGCCGTCCTCGAGTCGATGCAGGTCGTCCAGCACCAGCACGATGCGCGGGGCACTCACCGTGCACAGTGCGTTGATGAGCGCCGCCGCCGCGGCGCGCAGTTGCGGCCCGCCGATCGACGCACTGGCAGTGAACGCGGCGGGATCGATGTCCCAGACCGCGCCGAGCGGTTCGATCGCTTCGACGAGCGCCGCGAACAGGCGGTTCGGATTGTTGTCGTCGCTGTCGATCGACAGCCACACGACCTGGCGAGCCGCGTGCGCGGCGCTCGCGTACTGGGTGAGCAGTGTGGTCTTGCCCCAGCCCGCCGGCGCGCTGAGGAGAGTCACCGGATAGTTGTCGACCGACGCCTCGAGTGTGGCCAGCAGGGGCGCGCGCACCACCGAATCGGCCCGAACTCGGGGTGCACGGAACTTCGTCTGGGCGGCGTACATGCGCCGCCGATTCTAGAACGCCATGAGCGCGTCGAACCACACCATCGCGCCGAAGCCCGCCAGCAGGCTGGCCGTGGCGCCGCCCGACATGCCGCGACGGTGGGTCTCCGGTATGACTTCCTCGCTGATGACATAAAGCATCGCACCGGCGGCGAACGCGAGCGCCCAGGGCAGCAGGCCCGCGGCGGCACCGACCGCCGCCGCGCCGAGCAGGCCGCCAGCCGTCTCGATCAGCCCCGTCAGCACCCCGAGCCCGAATGCGCGCAGGCGACCCACGCCGCTGCCCAACATCGCCATGGCGACGACCAGGCCCTCGGGCATGTTCTGTGCGGCGATCGCCGTGGCAATGCGCGGAGTGAGCGTCTCGTCCTGCGCGCCGATGGTCACGCCGACGCTGAGGCCCTCGGGGAAGTTGTGCAGGGCGATCGCGGTTACGAGCAGTACCGACATCGGGCGCCCGCTGCCGCCGCCGTCCTGGCCCTTGAACTGATGCACGTGCGGCACGTGACGATTGGTCCAGGCCACGGCCAGGGCTCCGCACGCCATCGCGAGCAACGTGAATGGCGCCGCCCAGGCCGGTGCCACGAGGTGCCCGGCTTCGTCGAGGGCGGCGGGCAGCAGGCCGTAGACGCTCGCGGCGAGCATCACGCCGGCCGCGATGGCGAGGAAGTGATTGGCGATGCGCGGGTTCAGGCTCCCGAGCACGAGCACGGGCGCCGCGCCGACCGCGGTGGCAAGCGTGCCCGATGCGAACAGGATCCAGATGACTGACCAGAAGTCCACGCCGACCTCCCAACGGTCCAGCGTCCCATTATGCGGCCTAGAAGCGCATGCTGTCGGCGGTCAGTCCTCCGACATAGTAGTCGAGCAGGCGGCGGCGGAACTCGACGCCGTAAAGCGCAGTGACGGCCGCGCTCGCCGCCTCCACCTGGGTGGCGCGCGACTGGGTCAGCTCGACCAGAGTCGCGGCGCCCGCCTTGTAGCGCTGGTCGGTGAACTCCAGCGCCTGCTCCGCGGCACGCAGCTGCGCACGCGCCGTGAGCAGTTGCGCCCGCGCCGACTCGAGGTCGAGCACCGCCGTGCGTACCTGCGAGCCGACTTCCTGCTCGAGCGCGTCGAGGAAGATCTGCGCATTCTCGGCGCGCAGCTCCGCGCGGCGGGTGGCGATGCGCGTGGCGCTGCGATCGAAGAGCGGAATCGACACGCCGAGGTTGACCGAGCCGCCGCGCAGATCGTCCAGCTGATGGGTCCAGTCGGCATCGGAATCGCTCGAGAACGAGGACCCATAACCAGCGGACAGCGTGACGACAGGCCAGCGCGCGGATTTCGCGACGCGAATCTCCTGGCGCGATGCCTCGAGGCGAGCCTCGCCGGCGCGGATATCCGCGCGGTTCTCGAGGGCGCGGCCGATCAGCGCATCGAGCGGATCGATCGTGATCTGCTGTGGATCGGTGATTGCCGGCGCAACGAATTCGTAGCTGCCACGCGGATCGAGGCGCAGCGTGCGGATCACTTCGATCCGGGCGAGTTCCGAGGCGCGCTCGGCCTGCACGACCGCGAGCCGCGCGCTGGCGACGCTGGCCTGCTGCTGGTACAGGTCGGCGATCGTGCGCGCGCCGACGTTCACGTAGAGTTGAATCTGTGCCTCGAGCGCCGCCTGCGCGGCGAGGTTCTCGCGTCGCACGCGCAGTTGCTCCTGCTGCTCGACCAGCAGCAGGAAGTTGCTCGCGACCGTGAACACCACCGTCTCGGCGGCGCGCGCGAGCTCCGCATCGCTCGCGCTGCTCGCGAACTTCGCACCCTGCAGCGTAGCGGTGTTCGCGAAGCCATCGAACAGCGTGACGCCCGAGGACAGGTCGATGCCGGTCGTGCGCGGGCCGTTGTCGCCCTGCGCGCCGAAGCCCTGCGATGTGCGGCTGCCGAGGCGCAGGTCCGGCAGGAAATCCCTGCGCGCCTGCTCGACGTCGAGTGCGCCGAGCGCCGTCGCATTGCGCGCCTGGCGCAGCGTGTCGTTCTGCTCGAGCGCGATCTCGACGGCCTGGTCGAAACTGATGATGCGAGTGTCGGCCGCCGGCGCCTGTGCGCCTGCCGTGCCGATGGCCAGCGTGGCGCAGACCGCGGCAGCAAGCCGCGCAAGTGGAGTCCTATTCATATCGCAGTGCCTGGATCGGGTCGAGAGCCGACGCTTTGCGCGCCGGATAGAAGCCGAAGAACACGCCGACGGCTGCCGAGAACGCCACGGCGATCAATGCCGCCTCGGGCGGCATCGCCACCGCCCAGCCGGTGAGCCGCGCGAGCAGGATGCTGCTGCCGTAGCCGAGCACGATGCCGATCAATCCGCCGGCGAGGCTGATGACGATGCTCTCGACGAGGAACTGCGCCAGCACGTCGCTGCTGCGTGCGCCGATCGCCATGCGGATGCCGATCTCTCGCGTACGCTCGGTCACCGACACCAGCATGATGTTCATGATGCCGATGCCGCCCACGACCAGCGATATCGACGCGATCGCGGCGAGCAGCATCGACATCACGCGGGTCGTGCCGCTCGCGGCGGCGGCAATCTCATCCTGATTCCTGATCGTGAAGTCGTCGGCGTCACCGGGGGCGATCTTGTGCGCTTCGCGCATGATCGAGCGGATCTCCTCCTGCGCGGCCGGGACATCGCCGGGCGAGAACGTGTTGGCGATGATCTGGCCGATGAAGCTGCGGCCGGCGAGGTGCGCCTGCGCGGTCGTGTAGGGGATGATGACCGTGTCGTCCTGATCCGAGCCGCCCGCGGTCTGCCCCTTGGCGCTCAGCACGCCGATGACGGTAAATGGCACGTTGCGCAGCTGGATCTGCTGGCCGACCGGGTCGGAATCCGCGAACAGCGCATTGGCGACCGTGCTGCCCAGCACGACGACACGGCGCACCGAGCGCGTGTCGGCCTCGGTGAAGAAACTGCCGCTCTGCGCCGGCCAGTCGCGGATCTGCTGGTAGGTCGGCGCAACCCCCATGATCGAGGCGCGCCAGTTCGTGCCGCCGCCGATCACCTGGCCGCGCGAGAAGATCACCGGCGACACGGCGGCGAGCAGCGTGCCTTCGCGCGCGAGCTTCTCGTAATCGGCAATGGTCAGGCGGTTGAACGTGGCAGCTCCCTGGCTGACGCCGCCCTGGGTGGTCGAGCCCGCCATGATCACCAGCATATTGGTGCCGAGTCCCTTGATCTGTGCCTCGATCGTTGCCTGTGCGCCCTGGCCGAGCGCGACCATGACGATCACGGCGGCGACACCGATCACGATGCCGAGCATGGTCAGCAGCGTGCGCATCTTGTTGCGCAGTATGCTGCGCAGGGCGATGCTGAACAGGGCGCGCTTCTTCATGCCGCGCGTCCTGCGGCCGCGAGTTCATCGGCGGCGATGCGCCGCTGCGTCACCGGCACGTCGCGCACGATGCGCCCGTCACGCATCTCGATGATGCGCTTCGCGTGTTCGGCAATGTCGTGCTCGTGGGTGACGAGCAGGATCGTGATGCCCTGGTCGTTCAGCTCCTGGAAGAGTGCCATGATCTCGATCGAAGTGCGTGAATCGAGGTTGCCGGTGGGCTCGTCCGCGAGGATCAGCGACGGATTGGTGACGAGCGCGCGCGCGATTGCGACGCGCTGCTGCTGGCCGCCGGACAGCTCGCTCGGCACGTGGTGCATGCGCTCGCCGAGCCCGACCCGACGCAGCGCCGCGGGCGCCGGCGACTCCTTGCCGTGGAACTGCCCGCTGCGGTAATACAGCAGCGGCAACTCGACATTCTCGAGCGCGGTGGTGCGCGCCAGCAGGTTGAAGCCCTGGAACACGAAACCGATCTTGCGGCTGCGCAGGTCGGCGAGATCGTTGCGACCGAGTTCGCTCACCTCGATGCCATCGAGGATGTAGCGCCCGGCCGTGGGCTTGTCCAGGCAACCGAGGATGTTCATCAGGGTCGACTTGCCGGAACCCGATGCTCCCATGATGGCCACCATCTCGCCCGCGTGGACATCGAGATCGACCCCGGCGAGCGCATGCACGGCGTTGTCGCCCGTGTTGAACACGCGCGTGACACCCTCGAGGTGGATGACCGGCGGCACGGTCAGAACCCCGGGCCCCGCCGGCCCTGCGCCGGTGACTGGAAGGGGCTCGACGTCGCGGTGGACGCCGAGGTCTGGGTGACGCCGACGAT
>Ga0116143_10001194_pt1 | contig 32560 bp, 31 predicted proteins | sample AD_UKC034_MetaG_FD_89745 | JGI IMG/M metagenome (GOLD analysis project Ga0116143, IMG submission 89745) | Active sludge microbial communities of municipal wastewater-treating anaerobic digesters from USA - AD_UKC034_MetaG | ecosystem: Engineered > Bioreactor > Anaerobic > Digestate | place: USA... | reverse complement strand
CGGCCTCGTATGCCAACCGTTCCGACTCTTGAGAGTATGAAAGATCAGGCAATATGGCAAGAGTGAGGGGGACACCTGAATTCAGGAACTGACGGGTGAGCGCGATGTCTTCGCCTATGTCATCAATGATGATCGCAAGGGAAAAAGGCCTGCTCACAATGGTACAGCTGTGAGTCGGCAAACCATGAAGACGAATCAACAGACGGCCGGATCGATGCCCCTGTTCCGCCCACTCGCTTGAAAAGGACGAAATGTCATCAATTGCACTCACCAGCCGTTGTGCAGTCTCGCCGGGTGGTGCCGCAGACGGCACGATGATTGTGGCTTCGGTGTAGAGCCATTTCTTGTCGTCCTCGCACCGTGGAAATTGCTTCAGGATACGAAAATTTCTTGCCGGCACACCGTTCTTCTGGCAGAAATCTTGAATCCTGAGGGTAAGCAGACCGCATTTTTGTGTATGATCCTCAGCCACACTTCCGGGTGGCGAAGAGAGTACTGGCGCTTGACCTGCAGCAGGCGTCGTTACAGCCGATGGCGTCTTCTTTGAGTCTATTCGTTGGCGAAACGATATGAAACAAAAAGCGTAAACACAGAAAGCGACAACAGCCAACAAAAAAAGCACCAGTCCGAGGGAAATAATCGGCGATCTTCTTCGTTTACCTCGGCCGGACATGCTACAATGCTTTCTCAATTACCCCCACAATCTTATCCTTGGACTGCATTCCGACCATTTGATTCACTACCGTTCCCCCTTTGAAGAAAAGCAAGGTGGGAATGCTCCGAACAGCGTAGTTGGCCGCGAGCTTCTGATTATCGTCGACATTCAGTTTCCCCACCTTGATCCTGCCGGCATACTGATTCGCCAACTCACTCACCACCGGACCAATCATACGACACGGCCCGCACCACTCAGCCCAAAAATCAACGATCACTAGCGTATCAGACTTCAATACCTCCTGGTCAAAATTTGTTTCAGTCAAAGTGATTTCATGTGCCATACATCAACTCCTACAGAGAGCACTACGGTGCAGAATTGTAATCGAGAATTTTCTCTTCGAGAAACGCCTTAAATTCTTCAAGTCCTGGCAACGTTTGGAGAATATAGGACATAACTGACTGAAAATCATTCGTAAAAATAAGGATTCCGACTGCAGCCAAAAAAGCGCCGCTTACGAATTCAAAATATCTCAACCACGAAGATGCAAACCAAGATTTTTTGGCAGTGCTCATGAGAAAAGCAGTCCCTACAAAAGGAGTTGCCATTCCCAGGGCAAAAAGAGCCAAGAGCACAATACCCTGAGCCAGTGTCTCTTTAGTGGCCGCCAGAACCAGCACCCCTGCTAAGATCGGTCCTACGCAAGGAGTCCAGCCAAACGAAAACGCCACTCCGCCCAAAAATGATGACCAGCCTCCCACTGAGCGAGGATTGAAGTTAATCCTTTTTTCATAATAGAGATACCGTATTCGCAGCACGCCGGCAATGTGCAGGCCAAGCAAAATAATAATGATACCGGCAACCTTGCTGATTATATAAAAATGCGCCTGAAGAAACGATCCGATCGAGGTGGCGGCAGCTCCGAGCAGGATAAACACTAAAGAAAATCCTGCCGAAAAAGAAAGGGCATTCACGAGAAGCACTCTTTGCACTACCCATTTGTTTTCGCGCCATTTGCTCATCTCTTCTACTGAAATGCCGGAAATGAGCGACATATAGGCGGGTACGAGGGGAAGCACACAGGGTGAAAAAAATGCAATCACACCGCCGAAAAAGGCAGCTATCAGTGAAAAAGGCTCCATAGTACTATGCCCGAAAGCTCTCCAGATATTTTTCTGCTGCAACAGCAGCAGTTGCGCCGTCTCCTACCGCTGTGGAAACCTGTCGCACCAGTTTCTTGCGGGAGTCGCCAGCCGCAAAGATCCCTGGCACCGAGGTCTCCATGGAATCATTGGTGATGATAAATCCACCTTCATCAAGGCGCACTACGCCCTCCAAAAATCCCGTGTTTGGACTAGTCCCGACAAAAACAAAAATACCATCGGTCTTTTTTTCTGTCACCGCTCCGGTCCTGAGATTTTTGAGTGTAACCAGCTCTACTGCCTGAGTGCCCGAAATTCTTTCCAGCACCGTATCCCAGAGGAAATCAATTTTCTTGTTGGCAAATGCCCGCTCCTGCAGAATCTTGGTGGCCCGCAAGGTGTCACGACGGTGCACCACCGTCACCGTGTTTACAAAGCGGGTCAAAAAAAGCGCTTCTTCAATAGCTGCGTCACCGCCTCCTACAAGAAGCACATTTTTGTCTTTGAAAAAAAATCCATCACAGGTGGCGCAGTACGATACGCCGCGTCCAATGAATGCATCTTCTCCTTCGATGCCCAGCCGATTGAGCGAGGCGCCGCTGGCTACAATGACTGCCTGGGAAGCATGCTGTTCACCAGTGCCGGTTATCACGTATCGCCAATCGTCATCCAGTTGTAGAGCGGCAACATCTGCGGTCTCAATTGCCAGGCCGAATTCACGTGCCTGGTTTTCCATATTTGCCATAAGCTCCGGACCCGCAACTCCTCCGGGAAAGCCAGGATAGTTCTCGACTCTCCAGGCATTGATGATCTGGCCACCGAGGAGCGGCATTTTTTCCACCAGCAGACACTTCAGCTTAGCCCGGGCAGCATAGAGACCGGCAGTCAGGCCTGCCGGGCCTCCTCCAATAATAATTACCTCGTGTTCCTTATTCATCATTGTTCCGGCTTCTCCGGCGGTAATTTCGAGGATGTGAGAAGCGCCTTGATATCTTCTTCAAGAACCTGCTTCTCCTGATAACCCAAATAGGTCCTGCAGATCTGACTTTCCTGATTCACAAGTATGGTAGTGGGAACAGCCCGAATGCCACCGAACATGGTTCGGACTTCATAGTCTCCATTCACTACCGGATAGGTAATACCAAGCTCCTTGGCAGTATTTCTTACTTTGTCATCACTTCCGGAATCAACAGCAACACCGATCACAACCAGCTGGGATGCATATGTCTTGGCAAGTTCCTGAATGCTGGGGATTTCAAGCTTGCAGGGCGGGCACCATACAGCCCAGAAATTGATCAGCACCACTTTTCCTTGGAAGTCGGATATGCGGAAAGAATTATCCTGCAGGTCCTTAAGCTCGGATTTTGGGGCGGGTTCAAATTCCTCTGCGGATATAGTCTTCTGAAACAGTTCAGTACCAGCCAGCAACACCACTGCTGCGATCAAGTACATCACGACACTTTTAGGCATCTTTCTCATACTTTATCCCCTCGTACGGTTGCGTGCATTTGCCTTTGTTCTGTCGAATGGCCGCCTCGCGATCCGCGAAGTATACACCTTGGAAGTATGGCGTGTACTTCTTTGTAGAAATGTATGAGCCGTCATCTCGGTTTTTTTGATTCCCCCAAGTCGAAACAAGCCGGTGCTTGACTGGCTTCATGTCTCAACTGCAATGACGGTGTATCGAAATACTCCCGAAACACTTCGCTAGCAATACCGCGGCGGCATCCTCCCCTGCTTTAGTGCCTCAGTAAGTACATCAGGGAAAAAGCGGTCACACTCGTACAGGTACTTCAGGACCGACAAACTCCAATATTTTTCATCAGGAGTCTCAATGATGGCGATATTTTTCGGTTGAAATTCTTCCAGAATCATATCCCGAACTGTCGGAGCAGACGGAAGTTTTCTTTTTTCGTAAATCTTCAGCGGCCGTACTGGGTCAATATGAAAAATCTCCAGATCTCGAAGCTCGTCAGGAATATCTCCACGGGCAAATTCCTCGATGGGCATGCCGCGCATGCCAAGCATTTCAGGATCTCCGAGAGTGGCAATATAAACCAAAGCATCATCCACAGCCAGGTGCATGGCACAGCCTTCCCGCAGAATCATTCCCTCATTTCCCTGCCGTCCAAAGACCACAAAACGCCATCGACCAAGCTCCAGTTCCATCTCGCGCTTGATTATCTGTGTTTCGCTGAAGACTTTTCCGATCAGTTCAAAGGTCTCCGCGTGTTCCGCCCTGAGCCGAAATTGAGGCATACGACCTTACTCCACCTCAAAAGCATGTGTCATGACAATTTTGCACTTGGCCTGAAACGATTGCTGTCGCTGCCGTACAATGCTCCACAGATTCGCCTGTCTCCAGGAACCATCACAAGAATAAACTGATTCCGGCAAAAATCAAGATTGATGATACCCGAAAAGTCCCACCATTTTGGACTGACCGGAAATCACATCGCATCGGGGATGAGTTCCCGCAGGCACCCTCTTCCTGAACAACCATGAGGGTTATCCCTTCTTGGCCCTGTAATCATTGACGTATTACGAATTTGCCAAGACGCACTCGACACGTCCCATTCGCGAGATTTCGGGCATTCTCAACTGTTCCACTTCAGCAAGCTGATTACGTTGAGACTCATTCTCTTCTATACAATTTTGGGCAAGAGTGCAAGACTATTCTCTGCGACGCGGCACGTATCCTTTTTATTCAGCAAGCTTTTCAGGATCAGAGGAATGCTGATCCGGCGGGATTTCCGAACAGGTATTCTCTTTTCGATTGCTTTGCGGGTTCAGGGAGTCATACCCGCGGCGGGGAGACGTGAAACTGAAATGGTAATCGTGGTCAATCTTTTCGGTAACGTCGGGAAGTTTTTCCAGATAATGGTTGACCTGCTCACGGCTTAGCTTGTCAACGGGAAAATGTTTTTCCAATATTCTAATATCAAAACTTTTTTCTTCATCTTGATACATAGACGTCCTTTCCTTAGCAGCTGATTATTATCATCCCCCTAATTCTAAGGCTTTTGCTCAGAACCCTAACACATCTTGCATAGTATACACCCCCGCGGGTTGATCCACAATCCATAACGCTGCTCTCACCGCACCGCGGGCAAAGGTGTCTCGACTGTGGGCTTGATGGCGTATTTCACATCGTTCTCCCAGTCCGGCAAAGAGAACCGTATGATCGCCGACAATATCGCCTCCCCGAACAGCGTGAATGCCGATCTGTTCAAAATTGCGCTCGCCGACAATTCCTTTTCTTCCATACGTACCAACATCATCAAGATTACGGCCCAAAGCTGCAGCAATGAGCTGAGCGGCTCGAAGCGCAGTACCGCTGGGAGCATCTTTTTTCATCCGGTGATGGGCTTCGATGATCTCAACATCAAAATCATTCCCCAGAATATGCGCAGCCATTTCTACCAGCTTGAACATGAGGTTTACGCCGATACTCATATTCGGCGACACGACTGCAGGAACATGTACAAGACTTCTTTTCAGGCCCTCAAATTCGGAGCCAGAAAATCCGGTCGTTCCGATCACCACCGCCTTTTTACCTGCTCCGATACGCTGAGCAGCTGCGAGGGTAGATTCTACGTCGGTAAAATCGATGACTACATCGACGCAGGAAAGAGCGCTATCCAGATCGTCAGTCAACCTTATCGCTCCTGCCGTATTCTCATTCAGCGATCCGATAGTTTCTCCCAGGAGAGGATGGCCGGATCGCTCGATAGCCGCGCCCAAGGAAATTCCCTCAGTGGCACCAATGTAATGAATGATACGCTGGCCCATTCGGCCGGCGGCACCAAGAACAGCCGCTTTAATGGGTAGGTTTCCGGCACGTTCCATGATCCAGGCTCTGATCCTTTCCCTGTTTGTTTTTTCTTTGCCTCGAGTTGACTGCAGCCGAGTATTCAACTCCAGCCACGCGTTTTTCCCGGAGGACATCTGATGAAGTCGTAAGAAGTGGATAACCCGTTACTCCCGCGAAGTCCCGCTTGGAGCGGGATTTCGTGGGCTTCGCTCCAACTCATTATCCCTCACCGTAGGCGAGAATGAAAGACCATTGTTGCAGGCGCTTTTCACGAGTCAATCACAACTGGTTGAATTCCCAAAATTGTCGGTACGATTACATTGCCGACACGAGACTTGGTGTTGAAAGAAACGAGAAGCACTCACTGACCGAATAAAGGCTTTGTCACAGCTATCGCCACGAGCACGCTGCCGAATTCGCACGATCAGTTGCTCGACACGGCACTCATTCTTGCTTTCGGTCGATTCCGTTCGTCGACAAAAACGAGCTTCGGCTGATGCCGCTTTGCCTCTTCAGCGTCCATGGAAACATAGCTGGCAATAATAATCAAATCGCCTTTGGCTACCTTGCGCGCAGCAGCACCATTGATGCAGATAGTTCCCGAATTCCGGGGGCCGGTAATCACGTATGTTTGAAACCGCTCTCCGTTTGACACATCATAAATATGAACTTGTTCATACTCGATCAGTCCAGCTTTTTCCATGAGAGCTGAATCGACAGTGATACTTCCTTCATAATGGAGATCAGCACCGGTAACGGTAGCGCGGTGAATTTTTGATTGTAGCATAACCTTTTCCACGAACCAAACCTCCTTTTAAAGTGATCGAGTTAAAATTCGGTTATCTATCAGGCGGGTTGTACCTATCCTCACGGCCAGCGCCATAACAGCCGTATCTTCTATGGTTGCACTGTCTTGAATGGTGAGCGGATCACAGATTTTTACATAGTCGATAGTGGCTAGCGGCTCTGCGTTGATAAGCGTTACCGCTTCCTGAATGAGCTTCTGACTGTTAGTTTCGCCGCTTCGGACAAGCCCCTCGACATGAGCAAGCGCATGGGACAAACAGCGCGCAGCTACCCGCTCATTCGGGTTGAGATACTTGTTACGGGAACTCATTGCCACGCCGTCGTTTTCACGCACAGTCGGGCAACCGATAACGTCGATATTGAAATTCAGGTCTCTCGCCATCTGGCGAATGGTGACAAGCTGCTGAAAGTCTTTCTGGCCGAAGATGGCTATATGAGGCTGCACAATATTGAACAGTTTGGCCACAACCGTGGTTACACCCTGAAAATGGGTTGGCCGGGACATGCCGCACAGGTTCCGGGTAACGGATTCCACAGCAACAAAAGTCTGATAGCCTGAGGGATACATGTCACCTGCGGAAGGCGCAAAGATGATATCTACACCCGCCCCTGCTGCTTTTTGGGCATCCCCCTCAAGATCGCGCGGATACTGTTCGTAATCTTCACCAACGCCAAACTGAGTCGGGTTGACGAAAATACTGATGACCAGAAGATCGCCGCGCTTTCTGCCTTCATGCATCAGAAAAACGTGTCCGTCATGCAGGAATCCCATAGTCGGAACAAAGGCGATCGTTTTGTTAGACGTGCGGGCTTGTCGTGCCCGGCTATGCATTTCCTGAACAGAACGAACAATATCCATCCTGTTTCCCTCTTTCATTACTTCTTTGAAGTAAAACTGTGCTCAGGTCCGGGGAAGGTGTTGTTTCGCACATCGAGAACAAAGGCTCTCACTGCCTGTAATATTACTGGTTCCAAGTCGGCATAGCGTTTGACGAAACGGGGACGGAATTCGCCGGTGAGCCCTAACAGATCGTTGATCACCAAGACTTGACCGTCACAGTCAACACCGGCACCAATGCCAATGGTTGGAATTTTCACCTCAGCAGTAATCTCGCGAGCGACATCAGCATTCATAAGTTCCAGCACGACAGCGAAAGCGCCGGCATCTTCCACTGCCAGCGCATCAGCCAGCAGCTTGTCCCGTTGTTTTTTTTCCTGTCCCTGGACCTTGTATCCACCCAGTCGATGAATGGACTGCGGAGTTAGCCCAACATGTCCCATGACTGGAATATCTATATCGGTAAGAGCCTTGATAGTGTCAGTCATGGTAATGCCTCCTTCCAGCTTTACCGCCTCGGCAAAACCTTCCTTGATCATTCTTCCGGCATTTCGTTTTGCGTCCTCGATACTCGTCTGGTAGGACATAAAAGGCATGTCCGCCACCAGTAACGCTCGTGAACGTCCGCGCGCCACTGCTCGGCAGTGATAAATGATTTCATCTACGGTTACTGGCAGCGTATTGTCATATCCCGCCAGCACCGAGCCCACTGAATCACCCACCAGAAGCACGTCTACATCACAAGCATCAAGAATGCGGGCGGTCTGGTAGTCATAAGCGGTGAGCATTGTAATTTTGGAACCTTCACGCTTCATTCGCGGCAAATCGAGGATTGTAGTCTTTTTTGTGGTCATGCTCACTCACACTTAAAGGGACAAACTAAAAAAGGCCCCCGAACCGGATTCCGGAAGGCCTTTTATCCCACTTTGAACAGATTATTACCTGCTTCGCGGCCTCGCGGCAAACGTCCTCGGGCCAAAGGAGTATAAAAAGGTTATTCTTCCGTCTCGGTCCTTCTTTGGGATCCAAGCAGACAGCACAATATAAGCCATAAAGTTTGCTGTTCGTCAAGGATTTTTTGACCAAAAAGTGCAAAAAACCCGAACTAAACCATTTCATTTTCTCTCTTCACACGCTTACCACCCAGCCATGCCGGTGCGCCTGCCAAAGAAACCCGCATTTTTTCTAAGTGCTCCAACGGAATGCCGGCAGCTGCTCGCATTTCCAGCTTCCACACGCCGCCAGGATAAAGCTGAAAATGGAAAAAAGATTTTGAGCGCAGCATGATCTGTGGTAATCATAGCGAGAAATATATCGGTCCTGTATTCGGAATGCTATCCAACCACTTGGATTATTTTAATACCGTTAAGAAAGGAGAAGCATCATGGTCAAACACTTGACTCGATACCTTCAGATTTTGCTCATCGGTACGCTCTGTATTACGCTTATAAGTTGTGCAGGAAAGCGTCGCGGAGCCGGCGAACCATCTGCTGTACCAGGGGCAACAGAACCCGCTCCTTCGGCAGTTACTGAAGAGCAAATCGGTGGACCGGTATCGCTTGACCCGGACCGGCTCAAAGCCTTTGAGGCTCTGAAAGCTGCTGCCCTTCAGGAAGGTGCTTTGGAGAATGTCTATTTTGAATACGACAGCTTTACGCTGACCGCAGAAAGCGAGCAGAAGCTGCAGCGCACTGCCTCATGGCTCGATAAACATCCCAGCGTTACTGTACTCGTGGCTGGCCACTGCGATGAACGAGGCATGCAGGAATATAACCTTGCTCTGGGTGAACGCCGTGCAGTGGCTGTACAAAGCTACCTGAGCACCTTAGGAGTCAGGCCGACAACCACGGAGGCAATCAGTTACGGCGAAGAGCGACCCGCTGTGCCGGGAAGCAGTGAGGAAGCCTGGGCAAAAAACCGCCGCGTGGAGTTCACGATCACTAATCAATAAAACACATGCCGTCAGGTGCAGACAATTCCACGAACCTGCACACCTTCCGGGAGCTATACTACCATCTGCGCCAAGGCTGATGATGGTATGGCTTCCGCCCCGTCTGATGTTGCATCAAGGAAAAAAACTTCGATTCGCTCCGCCAGAGGCAGCAGCGTTGCAGGATCCAGCGCTGAAACAGCAACCGCGTTGTACAGACGGCACAGATTCTTCAGGAGATCCTTATCAGGAAATGCATCCTGTTTATTAAAAACACGCAGAACCGGCACGTGACTTAAGCCTAAGCTGTCCAGAAGCCGTTCGCAAGCTTCCATCTGATGCTCAAACTGAGGATTCCCGACGTCAGTTACATGGAGAAGCAGGTCGGCCTGGCTCAATTCTTCTAATGTCGCCCTAAACGCATTGATCAGCTCCCGCGGAAGGTCGCTGATGAAGCCGACGGTGTCAGTGATGATCGCTTCAGTGTCCCGGGGGAAACGCAATCGCCGACTAGTAGGATCGAGAGTGGCAAAAAGCCGATCCTCGGTATGAACACTACTGCGAGTGAGCGCATTCAGGAGTGTTGATTTTCCCACATTGGTGTAACCCACTATTGAGATAATGGGCAGATGCCCTTTCTCCCGCTTTTTGCTCCGCGTTGAGCGGTCTTTTTGGAGAGCTTGGATTTCCTTCTCCAGCCGGTGAATCCTCTCTCGTACCCTCCGGCGGTTAATCTCAAGCTTTGTTTCGCCCGGACCTCTGCCGCCGATTCCTCCCGTCAGTCTAGACATGGCCGTATTTTTCGTAACGAGTCGAGGAAGCAGGTATTTGAGTTGAGCCAATTCGACTTGAATCTTTCCACCTTTGCTATGAGCCCGCTGAGCAAAGATATCCAGAATGAGCTGCGTGCGGTCGATGACCTTGAGCTCAGTTACATCAGTAATTGATTTCACCTGAGCAGGAGTCAGCTCACCATCAAAAATCAACACCGTTGCCCCGAGCTGAAGGCTCCGGATAACCAGTTCTTGAATCTTACCCTTGCCAAGCAGATACGGACGATCATGAGTGCGGTGTTGAATAACCTGATCGAGCACGAGGATATTGCAGGAGCGTGCAAGTTCCTGCAATTCTTGAAGAGATTCCTCAATTCCGGTCTTTGATTGCTGCGAAGCGCTGATGAGAATCGCCCGCTCTCCGTTGCTGTCAACGGCAAAGGACTTCTGCTGCCTGGTGAATTCTTCTTCAAGAGAATCAACCAGCTCGAGTGCATCGATATCCGCATCGGTATAATGGGCAAATTCATTGACACGCCACTGCTGATGCTCAGGGTTGCTGGGGAGGAGATGGGCAACAAACATCTTTCCTGGGAAGCCCTCTCGATCCAATCCCAGAGCAGCGATCATATCGAGACGCAGCAGCGCAAGGTCAGTAAGGTCATCCTGTGTCAGTGGTTCGCTTCTCAAATGGACGTGAAGAAGACGCAATCCGCTAAGACGGATCCCGGCCAAGCGAAATCCAGAAAGGTCCGGAATGAGCAGTCCATGATAGGTACCGACAATTACATGGGTAATTATTCCTTTACGGTTTACGAGAACGCCGATTTGGCGGTTGGTATCGGCTGCAAGCGCAGCGAGCTGACGAGCGAATTCAGGAGTGATAATGCTGTGGGGAGAGATCCTGCGCTGATAAAAGCGTTCTAGCTGCTTGAGCTGGCTCCCCTTGAGGCCATTTGTGTTACCGTATACTTTGCTTATAGGTATTCTCCTTGATTGAGACGCGTAGTGCAGCAGCTTTATTCCTGCTTCCCGCCTCAGTTTTATGGTAAATGACTTGGTTTCCTTGTTTCCAGCAAAACCGCATTCTGATAGAATACTGCCTAATTGTAAATAACTCGCCCTCCGATGTCAAAATCATCCCTGAGGAGCTGAAGCCGAATTGATGATTAGTGAACAGCCTCGAAAAGACACTCGCATCAGCAGGACGCCGGCTCGCGTCAATCAAAAGCTGACACTCCAGTGGTGCCTCGTTGCCGGGTATGTGGCGGTCATGTTTGCGCTTGTTCCTTTCGCCCTTACGTTGTGGACATGGTTGTATCAGCGATTTGGACTCCTGTTTCTTTATCTGATTCCCGGAATTGGACTCATGCTCTTTATTCTGCTCTGCTCCTTGATCCTGAGCGGAGAGAAAACCCGTCGCATGCATAAGCTCACACTACTCACGGCCATTTTTGCCGGCTATGGCTTCCTGTTTCATTTCTTTATTCAGGCTCCGCTCGAGCATTTCCACCTCCTGGAGTACGGGCTGCTCAGTTATATACTTTACCAACCGCTTTCCGCGAATTCTTCATGTGAAAGGATCCTGGTCCGGGTAATACTCCTGCTTATGATAGTAGGCGTGGCAGATGAAATCATTCAGTGGATTTTGCCATATCGCTGTTTTGACATGAGAGATATCTTTTTGAACAGCGTCTCCGGCATCCTCGGCTTCTTTCTTACCTGCCTGGTCGATCAGCCTCGCCCAGGCGAAGGTACATAGCACAACTCTCGTCTCGGTTTGACAGAAATCCTCCCCGCCCGTACATTATTTTTGAGACATCCTTTTGTCCAAAGGAGGAAAATTATGAAACGCCAGACGATGTTCCTTGCAGCTAGTTTTTTCCTAACGATGTTGATTGCTTTACCAGGATGGGCCGAATCGTTTGAGGATGAAGAAATCGTTCATCATCATCTGCACAAGCTCTCTCGTGGGGTTATCAATATTTTCACCTCACCGCTTGAAGTACCCAAACAGATGATCAGACAAGCTCAAAAAGAGGAATCCTCTGCCGGCCAGGCTGCAGGATATCTTACCGGCACTGTTACCGGCATCGGATGGATGCTGTGGCGGTGCACGTCAGGCGTCGTGGACATTCTGAGCACCCCATTTTGCGGAAACACGGATGGGCTGATCCAGCCGGAGTTCATTACTGATGAAAATCCGTCGGAAGAAGCATGACGCGTAAGTAACAGACACAAATCAGCACTCATGCCTGCTATACTATATACTACCACGGGCACGTTCGTCATTCCGGGGTGACAAAACGCTCTGGAATTATCGTGCCCGGGGCTAGCTTTCTTTTTATGGACCGATTCCTATTCATCACCTGCCTCCGACCTTTCTTCCGTGCGCTACATTTTTTATCGTCGCACGTATCTGCTGTGCCAGCCGAGCCGGCCACTCAGTGTTCATGCATGGTCGCTCGATAGCTCGATAATATCCTGCCCCTGCCAGAACAACCGCACCGCCGAAAAACAGTACTGCCAGGAGAAATCCGGTCACGGGGGACCTGCCAACGAGCATGGACTCAATCACGGGGCTAAGCACTTTGATGACTCCCAGGTGAATCAAATAGAGTGAATAGCACATGCTTCCAACCAGGACTATCCAGGAGAAAGAAAAGAGCCGGCGAAGCACAACACCTCTAAGAACCCCGTAGCACAGCAAGACCATCAGAAACGGTGTCAGGAATCTTGATGTTGGAGTCTTCCATCCAAAATAGAAAATGAGGGGAATTACAGCACAGCCAACACCGTCAATGATCAGCTTCTGCCTGCTCGTACCTGGCGCCCCTCGAGTGAGATACAAATCGGCAATCAACAAACCGGCAGCAAAGTACTGGAGATTTCCCACAACCGTAAGCGGGCTAAAAACCCATGTGCTGCTGCAGCACTGTAGAAGCGCCGCAACCAGCATAGCTCCGATAAACAATCCTCTCCTGAGCATCCGTCCGAGAGCGAAACTCATGCAGAGAACCGGTGCCAGGACATAGAATTGGACTTCCACTTCCAGCGACCACACCACTTCATTGATAATACTCATGCTTCCACCATAGAGCACGCTGTTCAAATACAGCAGGCCTGCGCCCATTCGATGCAGAACCTCCACCATGGGATAGGTTCCCGTCAGCGCTAGAACGCTGGCAAATATCACCATGCAAAGGGCATAGGGGGCTTCGATACGGGTCAGGCGGCGACAGAAGTAATAGGTGAGGTCTGGCGGCGAGGTTCTGCAGATGCTATGAGACGCAAACGGCAGAGAAATAGTAAAGCCGCTGATAACGAAGAAGAGGGGGACTCCGGCACCTCCATTTCTCAAAAAACGCTGGAGCAGATCATACTCCGCAGCGGTACCAGAAAAAATGTTCTGGTGCGCTGTGAGGTAGGCGTACACGTGGAACAGAAAAACCGAGGCAATGGCAAGAAAACGCAGCCCGTCAAGTTCCGGCAGATAGAAACCATTGCTGGTAATTCGCACAAAGTTTTTCGGTATTCCGTCATGTTCCAGCATAGCTTTTTCACTAAAGATAAAGCACGTTATGCCGACTTATACAAAAAGAACCGCCGGCTGTTCATCGTACCCAGCTGTATCTGACTTGAGAATCGTTTGGCTTCTCAGATTAGCGTGAGTTGACGTCACTCAGCGGAAATTTATTCAGCCTGAGCATATATCTCTTTCCCGCGAGTGAACAACTGTTTTCTCGAAGGAGGCCCGGAAGTGCAAATCGACAAACCGACCTCAAAAAACCTCGTTTTACTCTCCGTTTTCATTTTGACAGGTTTCTTCCCTCTTGTGCCCACAGAGGTGTACGGATTTCTCTATGATCTTTCCGTAAACATTTCCGGGTCCGGTTCGGTTCGGGACACGGGCATGTATATTACCTGTCCGGGAGACTGCAATGAAGCATTTGTTTCACCAACGTCGGTCACGCTCAGGGCTTATCCAGAATCGGGGCAACGGTTCAGTCACTGGAGCGGCAGCCTGAATTCCACCTCCAATCCGGCAACGCTGCTGGTGGATGGCGTTTATTCGGTTATGGCATATTTCAGCGCAAACACACCACCCGCCATAGATTCCCTTGGCAGCTGCACAGTGAATGAAAACGAGAGAATCCGCCGTACCATTTCCGCTTCTGACGCCGACGGAGACATCCTGCATTTCTCGGCGTCTAATCTTCCTGAGGGCGCAACGTTCGTTGGTCAGACGTTTTCCTGGACACCCACATACGCTCAAGCCGGCACCTACATCATCACTTTTGTGGTCAGCGACGGAGATGCAGTTGCTTCCAAGACCATGACCGTCACGGTTGTCAACGTAAACCATCCGCCACTCCTTACCATGGCTGAACACTACCAGGCTACCGAGACTGTGCTGCTGACGATACCAGTTGTCGGCCAGGATCCGGACAGCGATCCTCTCACCTATGGAGCTACAAGTCTGCCTACCGGCGCTTCATTCGATACATTCACGACACCGCCTCTGTTTTCATGGACGCCAACGTTTGATCAGGCCGGAACCTATGAGGCAGCTTTTTTCGTTTCGGATGGTACAAGCATGGCCTATGCATCAACTACCATCACCGTGAATAATCTCAATCAACCTCCGATGCTTAACCCAATAGGAAATCACCGGATCATGTCAAGCGCCACGCTCAGTTTTTCGGTCACCGCCACAGATCCGGATATGGATCCACTAATGTTTCGAGCCGAAAGCCTTCCATCCGGGGCATCCTTTTCTGCTGAAAGTGCCGTATTCCAATGGACTCCTCACTTGGAACAGGTCGGATCCCATTTCATCACCTTTGAAGTGAGTGACGGATCTCTGATGGACCAGGAAACGGCTACCGTTTTCGTTTACCCCTCATTGCCCCTGATTCCCGATCCCTTGCCCGCACAACAGCTCTATCCGGGACAGGGGGCTGTCGGAATAGGCCCTGATGACCTCTGTTTCTCATGGCCAGCTGCACAAAACGCTACTCTCTACGATCTCTATGTAAGTCGCGATCCTCTTCTTGCTTCTGTCGAGCATACCATACGTGATCTCAACGAGCCACTCTTCTGTGTCGACGCAAGCTCTGGACCCCGGCCGGAGGAAATATTTCTTGCTCCTTATCAATGCTATTTTTGGACGGTAGTTGCCCGTAACGTATATGGTGCAGCAGCCTATCCGGTTTTCGGATTTGTTACTGATGCTCAGGGCGAAGTATGTTGCATGACCCCCACGCCTTTTCCTGACATGGTATACGATATGATTTCCTTCCCGCTGTATCCTTCCAACCCTGATCCGGTGGCGGTGCTGAAGGATGAACTAGGACCATATGATCCTTCACGTTGGAGGCTTTTCTGGTATTCACCAAAGGATACAGCGTACCATGAATATCCCGATGTCCCTGACGTCACTCCTGACATAGGGTATTGGCTTATTACCACCTGGGACACGCCCCTGAGCGCAAACGGCTTTCCTGTAAGCATGGAAAAGAATTTCGTTCTCTCTATCCCCCCAGGATATGTCCAGATCGGATGCCCTTTCCCTTTTCCGGTTGCCTGGCGTGAAGTATGGGTACGCAATGGAGCATTCACAACACTTGTGACCGCACCGCAGAATATCTGGACTACTCCGGTGCTCTGGAAATATGAAAACAACACCTATGTTCCTTCAGATCTTCTGGAGCCATGGAGAGGATATTGGATACAGAACGTGAGCGATCAGACCGTGGAGCTCCTTATTCCTGCCCGGATGTTTATGCCCGGCGAAATCGAAGCTCCTGCCAACACTGATGCCGGATGGTTTTCCCGTGCGGCTTGCAAGTAGTGTACTTTTTCCGTTGCGGCTCAGTATCGACCTCGGAGGACTGCGATCCGCACGAGCAAATTGCAGGGAGGGAGGAACGCACCAGCTCTCTCATCCCTTATTGCATCACCTCCTGGTTCGGTCGAAGCCTGAAAATACCGTTGCCGTCGATCTACAATTGACTTCTGGCCCTTCGGAGAAACTTCCACATGCGCTCGCTTAGGCTCTCAAGACGCTTCATCGTCAGCCACCTGCCGACAGTTACCCCTTTTCGAATTGGGATCATCATAACGATCTGCTGCCTCATGGTACGTTTTCTGCAAATTGGTTTCTTGGATCAGTTCGAAAGAAATCTCTACGATCTGCGTCTGAGAACACAAGCGAAAACCAAGCCTCTCGACCGAGTTGTTATAGTAGCCATTGATGAAAAGAGTGTGGATGAGATAGGCCGCTGGCCGTGGCCGCGCAACCGCATTGCCGAATTGATCAGCATCCTGAGCAGCTACGGAGCCGGGGTTGTCGGGTTTGATATCGTTTTTTCCGAACCGGATGAAAACAGCATTGTGCAGCAGGTACAAGCGATCCGGCAGGAAATCGGCAAACTAGCTGTGAAGAATGCTGCTCTTGCGACATATCTGAAACAGATACAAGAAAAAGCTGATACAGATCACGTGCTGGCTGAAAGCATCGCTCGATCAGGGCGGGTGATTCTGGGATATTTTTTTCACACCGACGCTCAGGAGGCGCGACATATTGCTCCGGGACGACAGCATCTGAACTTCGAAAGCGTTATTGGATCAGCGTATGCTGTAAAGTACGGTTCTTCTGCCGCCACAAAGATACGTTTTCCTGAAGCCTATGCTGCCGAAGCCAATCTCTCATACTTCTGCGCCGCTGCCCAGGGTTCAGGCTACTTCAACATCTGTCCCGACACCGACGGCGTCGTCCGTCAGGTTCCACTCGTAATGATATGCGGAGGCGAATTCTTTCCTCCTCTCGCTCTCCGGATGCTGCATCGCTACTTTGGCGAAGAGCCGATCCTCACGATCGAGGAACAGGGCATCCGCGGGGTCTGGATCAGAGGCCAAGAGATTCCTACTGATGAAAATGGTTTCATGCTGGTACACTATCGCGGGCCAAGCCGCACCTTTCCTTCATACTCATGCGCGGATGTAATCAACCAGCGAATTGATCCGCAAACGTTTCAAGATAAGATGGTTATTATTGGGGCCACTGCAAAAGGAATCACCGACTGGTGTTCGACTCCCTTGGACGGTGTTTTTCCTGGGCCGGAAATCCACGCCACCATCATTGACACTGTCCTGCAGGGAGACTTCCTCCGCCGTCCAGCCTGGTGTTCGCTAATCGAATACGGAATAATCATCATTCTGGGGCTGGCGTACTCGCTTATTCTGCCTCGTATTCGCGCACTCTACGGCATACTGGGGACAGGTGCATTTATAGCGCTGTACCTTTTTCTTGATCACATTATTTTTCATACGCTCCGCATCTGGCTCAATCTTGTCTATCCGATGATGACCATTGCTTCGGTATACACCGGAATAACCCTCTTTTGCTACCGCACTGAAGAGCGAGAGAAAGCAAAGATTCGCGATACCTTCAGTGTATATGTTCCACCAACCGTAGTGGCAGAGATGCTCAGACACCCGGAAAAACTGCAGCTCGGCGGCGAAAAAAAAGAGTTGAGCGTACTCTTTGCGGATATTCGGGGCTTCACGACCATCTCGGAACAGCTTTCTCCCGACGAACTGGTGCGGCTGCTGAACGACTATTTCACCGCTATGACCAGAATCATTTTTCAACAGGAGGGAACACTGGATAAGTATATCGGCGACGCAATCATGGCTATCTTTGGTGCTCCGATTGAGCAGCATGATCACGCGCTCCGATGCTGTCGTGCAGCACTCGACATGGTCACGAAGCTCCATATGCTTCAGGGAAAGTGGGCAGCCGAAGGAAGCCTTTCGTTCGATATCGGGATTGGTATCAACACTGGCATAATGGCAGTGGGCAACATGGGTTCGGCACTGCGTTTCGACTATACCGTACTAGGTGACGCGGTCAACCTCGGCTCTCGGCTGGAAGGACTAAACAAGCTGTATGGCACACACATCATTATCAGTGAATATACCTATGAGCAGGTAAAAAATCATTTTTCCTGTCGAGAACTCGATGACGTGCTGGTTACTGGGAAAAAGCTTCCGCTCCGGATCTACGAACTGATGGGATACCTCGATATGCCTGAACGTGTTTGCCGGATGGTGCGGCGCTTTCATCAGGGACTTAGTTTCTATCGCAATCAGGAATGGAGACAGGCAGAAGACTCGTTTCGGCAGGTATTGGAAATAAATCCGCACGACCAGCCGGCGCGTGTTTACCTCTCCCGATGCCAAGCGTGCCGGCAAACATCGGTGCCGGAAAATTGGGATGGTATATTCACGTGCAAAACAAAATGAAAGGCAGGATACGCTGAAACATGGCTGAATCGCCATTAGCTTCAAATGGAATGCCTTCTAGGCAGGTATCCGAAAGAACTGTGGCGCAGAGGCAGTATTATTTCCGAAGGTCGGCAGGAGAGTGTCGTTTCGAAGTATTCACGCGGGACGACTGAGAAATCTCAGGAGAAGAGAGATTTCTCGCTACGCTCGAAATGACACTGGAAAGCACTCGACATGACAAACGTCACAATGAAGAAGGCTGCTGTCAAATGTCTTCCGCATACCTGCTTGGAGGAAAACCTTCTGTACGCTCCCGGCTTGCACAGGCAAGATGCTCGCGTTGCTACTGCTTGTGCCAGCGCAGGCGGCTCACTTCCGCATACAGGTCCTCGAATTCAAACGCTGATTCACTCTGGGGTGCGAACTGAAAAATGTTCTTGCCTGCCATCAACGCCTTCGCCAGAGATACGCGTTGGGTAATCTCTGTCTCGAGGACAGGAATATCATATCGACTTAGAGCTTCACGAATCGATTCCCCCAGGGTAGTCTGAACGATCTTCCGAGAAATGATGAACCGGGCTTTGAGCTGCGGGTTTTCCTGCTGCGCCTCACGCACCATATCTACCGTCCCTTGGCTGCTCCAGAGATCAAGTGGCGATGGCGTAACGGGAATCAGCACCAGTCTGATTTCCTCGAGAGCCAGCTGAGATATTCTGTTTAAGGTGGGAGGGCAATCAATGACAATGTGCAGGCGCTTCTCGTCAAATCCAGGAACCCCTTTGAATCGATCTGATTCTGCAATAGCGAGAACGCTGAACGGCTGCTCCACAGTAACCGATTGATGCCAGAGCTTCACAGATTCCTGAGGATCGCCGTCGACGAGCAGCACATCTTTACCATGCTGAGCAATTGCTGCAGCCAAATTGATGGCAATAGTTGTCTTGCCGACGCCTCCTTTCTGGTTTATCACTGCAATGCTTAACGGAGTCTTTCCTGCTTTTTCGGCATGGAGATGTTCCTGCCACGGATCAAGGAAGTTTTCTCTGAATTTTCTCGAAAGGCTGCTTGGGATCACCAGACACCTCCTTTGAGTTTACGAAGCTAAACATCCTTGGATTGAGGCGCACTTCTACAAAGTAAATTCTAGCGCCTTAAAAATCAACAGATTTTTTTCTGTCAGCAGGTGTAGTATAGGCCGTCCGGGTCTTATCGGACCTATATATCATATTTTAATTGTCAACCACGTTTCTTTTAGTCGTTGACTTTTTGCTGCCATGGTGCAATCTATAGATGCCTTTGCACGCTCCCGACTAGTCGCCGGATGTTTGTCGGCTGCCGGCCGGGCCTGCTATGCGACAGCCACGCACGGTGTATTACAATCATACTGTTCCTGATGGGGAATGTCTTGAAGACGGATCTGAACACATACTTGCAGACGCAGCTTGAACAGATCAGAGAAAAAGGCTTGTATCGTTCCTTGCGAAGCCTTGACTCTGCTGCTGATGCAGTGGTTATGGCTGACGGCCGCAGGCTCATTCAATTTTCATCCAATAACTATCTGGGCTTTGCCAATCATCCTGTACTCAGACAGGCAGCAGCGAATGCTCTCGAGCAGTACGGCGTAGGAGTCGGCGCCTCTCGTCTGATCGCAGGAAACTGCAGCCTCTATCAAAAACTCGAGGAACGCTTGATGCGTTTCAAGGAGACTGAAGCGGCTCTCGTTTTTCCCACCGGCTATCAGGCCAATCTCGGAGTGATTACAGCACTAGCCGGTCCTGAGGACATTATATTCAGTGATGAGCTGAATCATGCCAGCATTGTCGATGGCTGCCGGCTCAGCGGCGCTGCCATCATAATCTACCCTCATCGAAATCTGGATGTGCTGGAAAAAAGAATCCGGACGAGTCCGGCAGGGCGAAATCGGCTGATCATCACTGACGGGGTTTTCAGTATGGACGGTACGATTGCACCGCTTGCAGAATTGAGCGAACTCGCTCGGCATTACGGCTGCTGGATCATGGTGGATGAAGCACATGCTACTGGCGTGCTGGGGAAGCGGGGGAGCGGCACCGCCGAACATTTTCACATGAAGGAAGACATCCATATTCATATGGGTACCTTCAGCAAAGCTCTCGGAAGTCTCGGCGGATACATTGCCGGAAGTCGTACCCTGATCGACTATCTTATCAACAAGAGTCGTAATCTCATGTATACCACCGGTCTTCCTCCAGCAGTGTTGTCCGTGAACTATGCCGCTCTCGAACTGGCGGAGCAGGCTTCCGACTTGCGGAATAGGCTCTGGGACATGACTCACTTTTTCAGAAAGCGACTTGTCGAGGCAGGCTTCAATACCCTGGAGAGCGAAACACCGATTATCCCCCTTGTTATCGGGGATGCAGCAAAAACAGTTCAATTCTCCCGGCGCCTTTTTGAACAAGGAATCAACGCTCATGGGATTCGTCCTCCTACAGTGGCGGAAGGACTATCCCGCTTACGAATCTCTCTTATCGCCACGCATACCTGGGAAGACCTGCACTACGCACTGGACGTAATAGAAAAGGCAGGAAAGGCATTCAACATTATTTAACTTCAGCCATCTTGTGAAAGAGAATCCGATGAGAACTAGTCGACAGTCCTTTCTTACGCAGTCATACTCCGATGAGGAGTATTTGCACAACCTCGCAACTTGCGACAGGGAATACCTCTGGCATCCTTTTACTCAAATGTTCGAGTATGATCGGGAAGAACCGCTCATCATTGCGGAAGGCAAAGGCAGTTATCTCATCGATGTGCATGGCAACCGCTATCTCGACGGAGTCTCCTCACTCTGGGTGACAGTCCACGGCCACCAGCATCCGGTAATAACCGGCGCTATTATTGATCAGGTACAAAAAATCGCCCACACCACGCTTCTCGGCCCGAGCAACATACCGGCCATTCACCTTGCCGAGCGTCTGGTACAGATCAGCCCGCCAGGACTTGCTAAAGTCTTCTATTCAGAATGCGGCTCCGCTGCTGTGGAAATCGGGTTGAAGATTGCCTTTCAGTACTGGCAGCAACGCAGCGATCCGCGGCCGCAAAAAACCACTTTCGCATTCTTGGAGAATTCTTACCACGGAGACACCCTGGGTGCAGTAAGTGTTGGCGGCATTGAGCTCTTTCACAAGATCTACCGACCTCTTCTCACCGAGCACATTCGTGTTCCTTCTCCTTACTGCTACCACTGTGCTCTTTCGCTTGAGCCCAAGACATGCAAGAAAGAATGCTTTGATGAGATGGAACGCGCTATCGCCGCTCACCATGAGAAGCTCGCTGCCTTCATCGTCGAGCCCTTAGTGCAGGGTGCTGCTGGAATGATTGTTTTTCCTGATGGATATCTCCGAAGAGCCCGCGAGGTATGTGACCGCTATGAAGTCCTGCTTATTGCTGATGAAGTAGCGACAGGATTTGGCCGCACCGGGCGAATGTTTGCCTGCGAGCATGAAGGTGTTTCCCCGGATATCATGACCATGGGAAAGGGAATAACGGGCGGGTACCTTCCCCTTGCCGCAACACTTGCCACCAATGAAGTCTATTGCGCATTTCTTGGTGAATACCACAAGCAGAAAACCTTTTTCCACGGCCATACCTATACCGGCAATCCAGTGGCTTGTGCCGCTGCGCTGGCTAGCCTCGATGTTTTTGAACAAGAGAATACGCTCGGCTGTCTTCAGGGAAAAATCATGGTGCTCTCACAACTACTTCATTCCTTGGAAGAGCTCAAACACGTCGGTGAGGTGCGTCAGAAAGGATTTATGGTGGGCATTGAGCTGGTCCGTGATCGGACTACAAAAGAACCCTATCCAGTCGAGGCGAACGTCGGGCGGCGAGTGATCAGGGAAGCCCGGAAGAACGGCCTTGCCATTCGACCACTCGGCGATGTCATTGTTCTTATGCCTCCCTTAAGCATTACCGAATCAGAACTCCGCCGTGCTCTGGAAATCACTTTTGCGGCAATCCATACTGTTACCGAACGGGAGGCATAGCAAACCTCATCGGCAAGCATTGCACCTGCGCATCAACCTTGGTATGGCGGCTACCACTGAGCCGATGATATCCTTCGTGCACTATCCTCAAAAGCCGTGATGCTCGTGGCAGCCGCATAGCTGCCGGGGCATCAACCTGCCTGATCATTAAGACGATCACGCAACTCTTTTCCGGCTCGAAAAAATGGAAGCTTCTTGGCATCAACGTCCACTTTATCTCCGGTTCGAGGATTCCTTCCGGTGTAGCCACTATAATTCCGCACCCGGAAGCTCCCGAAGCCTCTGATCTCTATCGGTTTTCCCCGCTTCAGCTCTTCCACCATACTGTCAAAAATGATATTGACCACTGTTTCAGCCAAGGACTTGCTGATGTTACTGCTTTCTGCCAACTTTTCTATGAGTTCTGATTTAACCATGGTTCCTGCCTTTCGGTTTATACTCACGTTAAGCTTCTACAGTGATTACTGCCGGTGACACAACATTCTTTACCGTTCACACAAGCACGACTCTTACCGCCTGATGACTTCTTTCTCCCGAAGATATCTAAAATAGTTTTTATAAACAAAAACTTGGAAAGCTGCAAGCATCATTTACAGAAAACCAGCTTCCTGAGAAGCAATCGCACCTCCTGAGGCTGTGTACGAAGATAGTAAAACGTAACGAAAAAATCACAAGAGTTCAAGTAAATAATATCATTGTCAACCGACAAAGTGCAGTAAAGAATAATGCGTGCAAATAAAAAACGGCCCGAGAGTAGTAGCGGTTTCACTCTCCGACCGTCTGTTAAGGGATGCTTGGCATCACTCCATACGTAAGAAGTTGATTTCTAGTAACATAGTGGCAGCTCGGCACTGGTGGGAGAACCCACCGGGTACCCATCGAGAAATTGAGGCATCTGACCTAAATATGAGTAGAGCGAAGGATTGGCTGCATACATCGCCCAGAAGGCCCATAGCGTCCGCTTGCCGATATCTTCGGCGGAAAGCGACTGATCGAGGCCGCTGCCGCAATTCTTGTCAAATACCATGAGGGTTAAATAGGTGAACAGGCCATTGCCCAGCGACGACAATTCCATAGAAAGCTGATTGTCGTCGCAGGCAGTGAGAACAATATAGCCGTCATCTTCTTCAAAATCTTTTGCCCCTTGCCGAGGCACCTGAAAATCGGCGGCAAAACCGTCACCACGAAGTATAGTTTCCAACGTACCCGGAAAAGTGCGCGAGCGAGCACCCCCATCGTCTTCGATCTGTCCACCGCTGAAACAGGTGTCCAGCATGACAACCACATGACTTGTATCAAGTGTTCCAAGCCAAGCGCTGAGCTGATCATCACTAATGCCGTCATCATAAGCGCACAGGTACTCGTCTTTCCCATCAACTTCATCAAGTGGAGCTTTATCGGTCTTATTAGTGCCATGTCCTGAGAAGTAAAAGAGTAGAATATCATTACGAGTCATGATCTCAGCCACGTTCTGTATTGCGTCGTAAATCCCTTGCACTGATGCCGAACCATCCAGAAGGAGCTGGATATGGGACGGATTCCAGTTCGAATACTGCAGCAGAGCATCTCGCATATCGAGGGCATCATCATCCGTGTATTCAAGATCATTAAGAGAGCCAGGATAGTCAGCGATGCCAGCTATGATGGCATAGTACGATGCACTATGTGCACTAGCGCCTTCTCCGCTAGTACCGATAACAGCATTATAGCCGGCAATATCACCATCACCGGGCAAATCGCCTCCCTGAGCGTGATTTTCCTCAAGACATATAAGCGATAAGAACATCACTAAAGATATCCAGATCATGATGTCAATTGACCTGCTGAGCTTTTCCATACAAGCGCACCTCCAACGATTCATATCGAGCATGCTCTGCGAATAGCATCTTGTTGGTGGAGTAGAGTATGACTACTGCGGGATTGCAAAGAGATTGGATACGCGGGGAGATCCCATACAACCCCGTTGACTGAAGAAAGGAGAGAGCAGGTCACACCACCTACTGGTAGTATATCATAGGGGGTAGGTCAAAAAAAATAGGCGCCAAGGCGCCTATTTAGCAGAACATTCCCTTAATGCAGTGCCTCCGTTCAGCACCGGACGATTCAAGAGTGGCCTCTTCGGTCACGGCTTGTCAATTTCCGCAGCCTCTTCGATTTTCTTGTTCAGGCTGTCTTTTACCCGTTCGACTGAGGCATGCACAACCTCGCGAGCATCACCCCATTTCCCCCGACCGGTGGCAGCCAGTTCCTCTGCGCGCTCTATGATCGTATCAGCAGCATCCCGGATCCGGACACATGCTTCATCCGCCTGTTCCTTGATCATCTCTCGGGTCTCCAGCCCGCTTCGAGGTGCAAAAAGCACTCCCAAAGCAGCCCCCACGATTCCACCGCTGATAAACGACAACGCCAATGCCGCAAAGCCGAATCCAGAACGATTGTCACTCATAACCGCACCCCCTTTCATTGAAGTACTTAATATAGCGCAAGATTATTCCTTGTGTTATTTTTTCTTAAAAAGCTGCCAACCTCCCCGAAGCGCCCAAAGAAACAGCGTCCTTCCCAGCGAGCCGCCTACGAGAGGCATAGCCGGTAAAACGCGTTCGCTCGGAAAGCGGGCAAGTTTATCTTTTACCCATGGCGGCAAGTCTTCCAATTCCTGTAAAACTTTCTCACCCTGATCAAGCAATTCTCTAAAATCCTGATCGAGTACCTTTTCTAATGTCGCAGCAGTCACCTCGAATTGCTGAGCGGTCTTCCGCACCTGGACAAGCACCGGTATGAGAAACACCAGGAGGACTATTATGCCGATCCCGCCAAGGCTGGCAACAATCACATACACAATTTGAGGGTTCATCGCATATACCTCACAATGCCTTATCGATCTTGGTTGTGGAGCCATTCCCGATCTGCCGAAAGACTTTCCAGCTTTTCAGCAGTTCGACTGCACGATCCAATGGCGGATCACTGTCCGGACCGTCTTCTTTTTTCTGCGATTCCGGAGACAGCGTCGATCCAGCAGGCTTATCACTATTCCGATCATTTGTTCCTTCTTTTGCCGGCTCATTGTTCACACCCTCTTTGCTTTTCTGATCAGAAGTAGCTTCCTCATCTTTTTCTCCCTGCAGATCTTTTTCCCTTATAAACCGCACTCCCGGCATATCCTTCGCAATCTGCTCGATGCTGTCTTCGACAACGATGTCCGGCTCAATCCCTTTGGCGTGAATAAGTCGTCCCTTGGGAGTAAAATACTTGGCTGTTGTCAGCCGCATACCAGCCCCGTTCTCTAGTGGTATCACCGTCTGAACTGAACCTTTCCCAAAGGTAGTAGTTCCCATAATCAACGCCAGTTCGTCATCCTGTAGTGCTCCGGCTACAATCTCCGAACCGCTGGCGGTTCCAGCATTAACCAAAACGATGATCGGATAATCGCGCTTTTTGTCATTTGGCCGCGCGCGGAACTCCATCCGCTGGTCGGGGGTTCGGCCTTCAGTGTATACAATAAGCCCAGAATCAACGAATTCATCGCTCACCTCAACTGCCTGTTCGAGGAGGCCTCCAGGATTGTTACGCAGATCAAGAATGAGGCCTATCGGCTTCGCCACCTGCTGTTCGAAACCTTTCAGTGCCTCGCTGAAGTCTCTGGCGGTGTGTTCCTGAAACTGAGTTATACGAATATATCCGATGCGCTCATCAATAATCTTCGACTTCACGCTCTTGATTTCAATGGTGTCCCGGGTAATCTTGATATCTTTCGGCTCAGTCAAACCCTCACGTATGATTGATATCGTCACCGTCGTACCTTTTTTCCCGCGCAGTTTCTTGACTGCATCCATAATCGTCATGTCCTTAGTCGATGAACCTTCAATTTTGACGATCTGATCTCCGGCCTTAATGCCTGCACGGAAAGCAGGGGTATCTTCAATCGGTGCCACAACGGTAAGCGTACCGTCCTTTACCGTGAGTTCTATGCCGAGTCCACCAAAACTCCCTTTAGTCTCAACCTGCATCTCCTGATACATGTCCGGAGGCATATACGCGGAGTGGGGATCAAGCATGTTCAGCATTCCTTTGATCGCCCCTTCAACCAGGTCATCGACTTTTGTTTCTTCGACATAGTCTTTCTGAATAATATACAGAACGTCGCTAAAAACCTTGAGATTCTCATAGCTCTTGTCGGTAACCGCTGATACGAGCGATCCGCTGTACTCGTTAAGTAGGAAACCGAGAAGAAAAACGGCGATCAAGAGAATCCAGGACGATTGCTGTTTTCGTTCGTTCACGCTTGAGCTCCTTGTTCTACAAAAAGATTGCTGATACTGTTATTTAATGTTTGAGCCAGTCGAGGGGATTGAGCGGCTTGCCTTGGTGCCTGATTTCAAAATAAAGATTAGCACCCTTGAGTGATCCCGTATCCCCAACATACCCTATGGTATCTCCTTCTTTTACTGTTTCGCCGACCTTCTTGGCAAGTGATGATGCATGACCAGAAAGGGAATAGTAGCCTGCTCCGTGGTCAATGATAAGCAGATTGCCGTATCCTTTAAACCAGTTTGCATAAATGACGGCTCCTGAGAAAATTGCCTTGATTGGACTGCCCTGGGGAGCCCTGATTTCGATCCCATTATTGAAGGAAATGGTAGAAAAGTCTTTGTCTTCCTGTTTTCCAAAGTAAGTTATGATATCACCATCAACCGGAAAATTGAATTTCCTTTTGCCAGAGGCGAAACCTTTTGTGCTTGAAGGCACTGAGATCGATCCACTCTTTTCCAGCCGATCAATCAGCGCCTGAAGCTGCCGGGAAGCTTTCTCGAGTTCCCGAATTGCACTGGCGTGAGCTTCTTTTTCAGACTTCACCTTCGCCAACAGAGTGGCTTTGCCTTGTTTGTGTCGCAGAATCTCTTCCTGCGTCGAGCGAACCTCATCAGCCAGGACAGCAAGCTTTGAGCTATCTTCCTTCAACATCTGTCGATCACGCTCGATCTCTTTCAGGACATGCGTATAATGATCAACACAACCAGCATTATAATCAATAACCTTTGTCAGGTACGTGTGCTGGCGAACCGCGTCAGAAAAGCTTGACCCCGAGAAGAACACCCTGGCCATGGTGGTACGGCTCAGTTGATAAAGTGCTCGGGCAGCGAGAGACAGGGTATTCTCATCCTCTTTCACCCTCATTTGCAGGTCGCGCAAGCGAATAGCAAGCAGGTCAATCTGTGATTTCTTCTTCTTTGCCTGCTGCTCGTAGGTGCGAAGTGATTGCTCCTTTTGCACCAGTTCTTTTTCGATGCGGTTTAGTTCCGAGACGACTTTTTTTTCTTTTACCCGGGACTCCTTAAGCTGAGCTTGCTCGCTGCGAAGCTTCTTCTGTAAGCCCTGCAGCTCACTTTTTCCCCGGCCCAGACGAGTGGCGGTATCAGCTGTCTTATCCTCCCCACTCCAGCAGGGAACGATCAGCTGCGTAACGAGAAGGAAAGTAAATGAGAAAAACAAACAAACGGGATACTGCATAGTAACCTGATGGCGGCTGCCGGACGGTCAGCCTGCTTTCCTAATGAATCCGGACGCGTTCCCCACAATAACACTCGGCTGCCTCTTCAACCATCTGCTACATGCGTAAATATCTCCCCAGTGAACACCAGCTTCCCAGCAAACCAGTCAGCATTCCTCCCACAATGACCAGCAGCAGATACGAAGACGAAAGGAAAGAGAATTGCATGAGGTGAACAGGAAAAGGAGAAGACTGACTAATCCAATTCGTGAAAAGGCAGAAACAGCCATAAACCAGTGCCAAAGCAATCAGGCTGCCGGCTAGACCCTGAAGAATTCCCTCAACATAGAAAGGTACTCTGATAAAGGAATTAGCAGCTCCGACAAAGCGCAGGACTTCGATTTCTTCCTTGCGGGCATATATTGTGAGGCGGATTGTATTGGAGATAATAAATACGGTGGCTAAAATGACCACTGCTCCGACAACAAACGCTGCCATCACGAAGAAGTCGAGCATTTGTGCATACCCTTCCAGCCATGCAGCACCATATTCGACTTCTTCAACACCTGAGAGGTTCCGGATCCTTTCGGCAAGTTCCTTAATTGTATTTAAATTATCGTAGCTCTCATTAAGCTGAATGTCAATGGAGGCCGGAAGGGGATTCTTCTGCATGCTTTCGAGGGCAATAGCCTGATGAGGGAAGCTACGCTTCAAAAACTGAAGGGCATCATCTTTGGAGATGATAGTGATGTTCTTCACCTCAGGAAAATTCAGGAGCGAGTCCCCTAACGAGGACAACGACGTTGGATCCAGGGCATCGTCAGCCAAGTATGCGCTGATTTGAATCTGACCTCGCCAGGTATCCAGGTAGGTACGAAGATTTAAGAACACTATCAGGAACACACTTACGACCACAAGCGAGAGGCTGATGATCCCTACGGTAATGAGATTGATAAGCAGAAAGTGCCTGCTGTTCTGTAGGGCTTTCCCGATAAAGTAGAAAAGGTATCTAAATGCCACGGTTACTCACCACCGGATGGAAGACTGGTATCCTCCGAGTTCGCCATCCTGCTGGAAACAAACACTTCCTGAATAGCCCCTTTCTTAAGGGCGATCACTTTGGTCGGACGGTACTCAAGGAGCGCCTTGTTATGGGTCGCTATTACAATCGTGGTTCCCCAGGAATTAATGATCTTGAAAAGCTTCATAATGTCTCTGGTGATATCCAGATCCAGATTTCCCGTAGGCTCATCAGCCAGTAAAATCAATGGATCCTTGACCACAGCCCGGGCAATGGCCACCCGCTGCTGTTCCCCTCCCGATAGGATCAGCGGTATGGCATCAGCACGATTCAGAAGGCCCACGTGCTTGAGAACCTGTTGAACGCGGCGTTTGACCAGCCTCCTTTTCATCATCAGCACTTCCAGGCTTATTGCAACATTGTCATATACCGATCGGTGAGGGAGCAGCTTGAAGTCTTGGAACACAAATCCGATTTTGCGGCGCAGGAGTGAAATCTGCGGTCCAGTGATCTTCCGGGTGTCCATTCCATTGATCACAACGCGCCCGCGGGAAGGCATTTCTGAGAGAAACATTAGCTTGAGAAGCGTCGTCTTCCCAGCTCCGCTTGGCCCGACAATCAGAACGAATTCTCCCTTACCGATATCCAGATTGATGTCACTGAGCGCCGGGTACCGGGAGGAATACGTTTTGTCGACATTGTACAACTGAATCATGGCATGCTTTTTTGAAACGTTGTTCCAGCGGGAACTCTCTTTGAGAATGCTGTGTTGATAGTATCTACAGATCAATATCCTGCGAGTCCGCAGCTGCTTTCACTATACCATATTTCAACAGGAGCAGATAACAGCCGGCTGTCGGTGAGGGAATCATACCGACTTATACTGGTGGAAATCTCCTATGCTGGAGAAGAGGAGAACATCATGATTCGAGCCGTGGAACAAGATCCTGAGCAAAACAAGCGGACAACAATATTGAGAAAAGCAGATACTGGCGGCAGGTGCAAGCACGTGGCGTTTCTAGAGGTACAAGCGTCACCAACTGAGTGGTCAGCGCATTGCCATAGTCATCATGGTGCGTTCGCCTCGGTGCATCCCCAGGGTCTGCTTTGCCGCCATGACGATACTCCGGGATGACAGCCCAAAAAGATCGAGTAATTCGTCAGCCGTTCCTGAGTGCCCAAAGGAGTCCCGGACACCGATCCGCACGAGTGGAGCAGGAAGCTTTTCACCGAGGACTTCAGCCACTGCACTTCCCAGCCCTCCGATAATGGAGTGCTCTTCAGCAGTGACGATACCTTGCGTCTGCGCCGCGCAATCAATCACCAGTTCTTCATCGAGAGGTTTGATTGTAGACATGTTTACCACTCGAGTTGAAATCCCTTCCTGGTCCAAGACCTCGGCAGCCTCCAGACATTTTGACACCATCAATCCGGTCCCAATCAAAGTTACATCTCGACCGTCGCGCAGCACGACTCCTTTTCCCAGCTGAAAGCGGTAATTTTCCCCCACGAGAGCGGGAAACTTCACTCGGGATCCACGTACATAGAATGGTCCGGGAATCTCGGCGACCGCCTTGATGACCTCTCTCATCTCGATTCCATCGCCGGGAACAATCACCCGCATCGAGGGAAGAACCCTCATGATGGCGATATCTTCCGCACACTGGTGTGATCCTCCGTCAGGGCCTACGGTGATGCCGCCGTGGCTGGCCACGATTTTTACGTTGAGGCGATTGTAGGCAACGCTGTATCGTATCTGTTCCCAGGCTCGTCCAGAGGCGAACACGGCGAAAGTGCTGGCAAACGCAATTTTGCCCGCAGCTGCCAACCCGGCAGCAGTACTGATCATGTTCTGCTCGGCTACTCCCATATTGAAAAAACGATGAGGAAATTTCTTCCCAAAAACACTCGTCTTGGTGGATCCCGAAAGGTCCGCATCAAGGACCACAATGTTTTCGTTCTCCTCGCCAAGTTGAGCAAGTGTTTTTCCGTAAGCCTCGCGCAGGTCTGTTAGGTTTGACAAAACGATCACCTTCCTTTAGCAAGCTGTTGAAAGAGCCCGCTGTCGGCGGCGTATTTTTTTCAACACCCTGTTAGCACTCACAGCCAAGCTCCTTCAGGGCACATTCCAGCTCCTCAGCTGAGGGAGCTACGCCATGGTATTCTACTTTGCCTTCACAAAAGGAGCACCCCTTACCTTTGAGCGTCCTGGCGACAATGACCGACGGCTGCTCTTTGACCGACTTAGTCTGATCCAGCGCACCGATAAGATCCGGAAAACTGTGGCCGTCCACACAGAACACCTTCCATCCGAAAGAAGCCCACTTATCGGCAATCGAGCCCAGGCTCATGATCTTTTCTACCGGTCCGTCTATCTGGAGTCCGTTATTGTCAATAATGGCACACAGATTATCCAGGCGGTAATGAGCAGCAGCCATGGCGGCTTCCCAGACTTGTCCTTCCTGAATTTCTCCATCTCCCAGCACAGCGTAGACCCGGGATGGCCGATTGTCCAGGCGTAGCGCCAGAGCCATGCCATTGGCTAGGGAGAGTCCTTGACCAAGGGATCCAGTGGATATATCCACACCAGGAGTAGACTTCATATCTGGATGGCCCTGCAGGATGCTTCCCAGTTCCCGCAGTGTAGTGAGAACAGCCCGGTCAAAGTAGCCGCAACGGGCAAGAGCCGCATAGAGAACGGGAGCTCCGTGCCCTTTGGACAGAACAAACCGGTCGCGATCCGGCCAGGAAGGATTCTTCGGATCGTGCCGAAGCGTATGAAAGTAGAGTGCGGTAAGGATCTCCACTGCTGAAAGGGATCCGCCAGTGTGACCCGAACAGGCTTTCGTGAGCATCCTCAGAATATCACCGCGTAAATCGCGAGCAACGCCCTCCAGTTCTGTAACTTTCTCTGCGCTAATCATGGGTGCATCAGTTCCGTCAATTCAATAAGAATAAAGGCTCGTTCTCAGCCGTCTAAGAAAAGGTTTTTTTATCACCAACGAGTGTTGTTTGCAAGCACTTTCCGGCTTTCCAACCAAAACTGGTTAGCCTGGGCATCGGCAAAACATACGATGCAAGGCACCGAGTTCGTGACGATGATTCCCGTTTCGCGGGACAACACGGCAGATGGTGTCTTGCTGGTGCTCAGGGTTGGCCGCAGAGCAAACGATTTCACCGTATGACGGTCAAGAACCTGGAAGCCGATAGCGAAGAAAAGTATCATTACAGCCGCAACACTGAGCGTCACGCGAGGGGATAACCGTCGGTATGAGGTTTGAGGTGGATTGTCTTTCAACCAGGTTCTCTTCCCACGGAAGAGCGAAATAAAATTGTACATCACGTAGCACTCAACCGCAAAGGGAGGAAATCCGAGAAACCCCGCAAGCGGCATTTCAAAAATCTTGAGTTCGTCGAAGAATGGAACCGTGTAGATCCATTTAGCGCCGGCCCAGAAGTTCCAGAGCTCCCATAGCCCTCCGCAGACAAGTCCCGCAGTGAGCAGAAGCAGCAGATTTTTCGGCTTCCCCAACTCCCAGTCGCGCAGCAACGATAAGCCGCCATGTGTATAGTTTAGCGGTTCCAGCAGAAAAATGAACGCCAGCCAGATCAGGGGAAAGCAGAAGCGGGGAGCTGCCAGGCTCAAAGCAAGAAAAAGAATTCCGGTCCCATAGAACGCAAAAAACCGCACTGGAGCGATCACCCGCTGCCGGCACCGCACCCTGTGATACAATCCGAGGCAACCAAGCACTTCTGCGGTCTCAAAAATACCCGG
>Ga0116143_10001191_pt1 | contig 32652 bp, 25 predicted proteins | sample AD_UKC034_MetaG_FD_89745 | JGI IMG/M metagenome (GOLD analysis project Ga0116143, IMG submission 89745) | Active sludge microbial communities of municipal wastewater-treating anaerobic digesters from USA - AD_UKC034_MetaG | ecosystem: Engineered > Bioreactor > Anaerobic > Digestate | place: USA... | reverse complement strand
TTAATTCCACTGTCTGACAATTCGCGAATTTTTGAAATTAATCTATAGAATCCAACAGGAATAACATGTTTATATTCGAACCAAAAATCAAAAATGTCACCATTTAAAACAACTTCAGAGGCATCTGTTTTAATCATATCCAACCACTTAATTAAAAGTGTTTCTCGAAATTCTGAAGTATATTCATCATCAATCCCAAGATGAACATCAGATACAAAATATATTTTAGTTTTTTCTGTCAAAATAACAAATAAGGTTTTTCTCTGTATGTCAATAAATTAATTTTGTCCAAAGATAATGTAAATCTTATTTTTTGAAAGTAATTATTTGTGTAAATGTTATTGCTTGCCTCCCAAATTGCTGGACTGCAATTTAAAGGAAAATAAACACATATAAAATCATTTAATATATTCAGTTTTATTCCGGTTTCGTAAAATAAATCTACAAATTTATCAGATGATATTGATGGACATATACCGGTGTTAAAATATAGATCTAAAATTTTTATTGGGGTAGAAGTATTAATATTTAATGCAGTCAACCAATTGTTTGTTTGACCAAATGGTGTGTAGAGAGTAAAACCGCCATCATTTCTTATAAACTGATGAGCCCAGAATGATTCAGGATTAATTCTGACATCTTCGGATCTACCAATGAAGAGATTGTCATAGAAATAATCTTGAGAACCTAAATTGCCGGCTAATCTGAAGTTGTAATTCCCGTAATATTCGGGTGTATTATATAAAAACTTACCTGCAAAAAATCTTATGCTCAATCCTTTCATTTTTTGGTTGTAAGTAATTGTGCTGATAATTTCAGCACTAGTTTTTGCAAACCCATTGCCTGTTTCGACATTTAACACAAAAGACCATGGGTTTATTTTTCTGTAATCGTTGAAGCATGATTTTACTTGATAATAATTTTTTATTACTCCCGAATAAAAATCAGTTGCATAAATTTGCCTAACTATAACTGTGGATTCATAAAATTCTTTAGGGTCAGTTCTGAGTTTAATTTTTACGCCATATTCAAATTTTATTCTTGTTTTATGGCTTTCATTATCAATGCCAAATCTTGGAGCTTTTGTAAATAACTCATATTCTCTAATTGGTGATTTAGTTGGATGTATGTAAAAACTTAAGTTACCAATCCCGGCTAAATTATTTGATTTTATACCATACATTGGGATAATCTGATATTCGAATTTCTTTTTTGGGAAAGGTGTAGTATAAAACATTATACCCGGCATAAATCCATCGGCGGTATTGTAAGCAAATATGGGTAAAATAGGAAATTCATTTACCAACGGGTTATCCATTATGCCGCCTAAACTTAGTTTAAACGGTTTATTTGGGGTCATGAAACCACTATTGTAGTAATTATTATTTCTATTGAGGTCGGGACAATAAAATTCCTTGTCAATAGTGACTTTTTTCTTTTCAGCTAAAAAGAATTTTTTAGTCCCTTTAAATCCCTTATCAATAACTAACGAATCGTCAATGTATAAAAATAAAGGAGTTGTTGCATAATGTTTATTTTTGATAATTATACTGTCATTTTTACGACCGCTGATTTTGTAATCAGGAATAGTATTGCCAATAAGTAGTTCATTAAAATAAATATTTAAGGTGGAGTCATTGGTTTCAGAGACAAAAAAGTCAATAATACTTTCAGAATAAACATGTTGAAATCTGTATTTTCTGTAGAAATTCTTAACAACATCTTTAAAACTATCATAACCTAAATATTTTTCAATCATATATAGGACAGAAACAGGTTTCAGATATGACATAATGTAGTAATTGAACATAGACATCTCTTCAGAACTTAAATCAGATGCTTGTGCAATATTTTCTTTAATTAGATACATCCACCCAAGCTCCCTAAAGTATCTTGCTGGTAGTTCGTTAAGTTTGTAAATATTTGATTTAATGCTAAGATTTTGCTCCAGCAGGCCTTGTTTTGGGTAATATTTGTCATAATATTTTGATTCATAAAATGACGTAAATCCTTCGTCAATCCATGGTTCTTTCCTTTCATTACTTGCCAGCATTCCATAAAACCAATTGTGTGCTACTTCATGAATAATTACATTTTCCAGTGATGATGAAGATGAACTTGACACGACGGTTATTGTTGGATATTCCATACCACCACCTGCACTTAATGGTCCCTCTACAGCGATACAGTTTTTATATGGATAATCACCAATTTCTTCAGAATAAAAACTAACAGACTGTTTTACATAATTTATGGCATTTTTCCATAGTTCTTTATTCAATTTATTATAAAAAGTCCAACAAATTACGGTTTTATCAGAATCTGGAAGTTTTATATAATCTCTATCAACAGCAAAGTCTTTGGATGCGAACCATGCAAAATCGTGTATATTTTTTTCGTAAAAAGTGATTGTTTTTTCTTTTGTAGGATTACCAAATAACGGTAAAGTGTTTATATCCTGATTTGAATTGCAAATTTCCGCATAATCTTCGAGTCGTTCAAGTTCTTTTTTCGTTAAAAGATTGCCGGTTGCAGCAACAATGTAGTCATCTGGGACAGTAATATTAACTTCAAAGCTTCCAAATTCGCTGTAAAATTCTCCCATATCCATATAGTTCATAGGATGCCAACCATATTTATCGAAAACTGCGGGTTTTGGATACCATTGAGTTAAACAATAAGTATTGTCCTCATAGCCCATTCTGCTGAAAACTTTTGGAATTTTGACGTAAAAATTTGTTGTAATGGTTGTAGTGTCATTAGGATAAAGAGGTTCGGGTAAAACTAATAAAATTACATCAATCCCAAAAACTGTGCATTCTGTTTTTGCAATTAGACCATCAACTACAAAGCATAAACTGTCAATATATCCTTTTTCCTCCGTTAGAGCATAATAGAAATCAGTCTGACGCAATTTTAATTGACCTTTGGCAAACTTTGTGTCATTGTTTTTATATGCATTTGGCCATAAGTGATAGTATATTGAATATAGAGTATCTCTAGAATTATTAATGTATTCTGTTTCAATGTTCCCATAAAGACATTTTTTATCAACATCCAACCTAACATCTATTTTATGATTAACTTCTTGCTGAAAATATTGTTGTGAAAGTGCTGATTCAAACAACAGCATTATGATTAATGATAATAAAACAACCGATTTCAATTTGTAAATATTTTCAGTTAGTATTGCTGATTAAATTCAAAAATTCAGCTGGGTCTTCAGTTATAACATCAATTTCTCCAACTGCATTGATAAAAATAAAAGTTGGCAACAGTTTAATCCCATATATTTTAATAACAGGACTTTCCCATGTTTTTAAATCACAAAGATTAACAAAACTATCAAATTGATTGTTGTTTATTGATGCTTTCCAAGATTCTGCTTTTGTATCAAGTGATATTAGAATTATTGAAATATTTGAATTATTTATATATGGTATAAGTTTCTTTATTGAGTTAACAGAGGTTTTACTCCAAGATGACCAAAAACATAAAATAGTTTTTTTACCTTTAAAAGATGATAGCGAGATATTGTTTGAATTAATATTTGGTAAAATGAAGTCAGGAGCTTGCATACCCGGTTTTAAAGAAATGTAGTCGTTTGTCCTTTGTTTCATTAATAACTTATATTTTGAAATTTCAGATTCAAGCAAAGAGGCTTGCTCAAGTTCGGGATGGTATTTTTGCAATTCTTCCAATACATATTCAAAAATTTCCAAATCGTTTTCAATCATTAAAATTGGAGAAATCCCGATATATTGATATAAAGCCATATATATTACTGCAGATGTGTGATTTTTTTTAACAAAGTCAATAAGATAATTTTTGTCAGAATCATATAATGCTCTTGCTTCTTCATTTGTTTTTTCCCAAAGAGAATCAATATTATAATCGGGTATGAGTTTATATTTGTTTACACTGTCTTTTAATTCGGACAATCTGTCGGAACTTTTTATGAGTCTTGCATTCATTTCTTTAAGTAAGACACAATCATCAGAACCTGTTATTGAGTAATTCCTTTGAATATCGGGATAATCAGCAATAATTTCTATTTTTTCACCATTATTGATTTTTAAATAGATGATATTTTTGTCGTCAATTTTTAATCTGTGGAAACTATTACTTAAGCTATCACAGCTTATTTTAAAATCTCCATTTTTATCTATAGTTACAGCAGCAATTTGTTTAGTGTTTCCCGGAGATAAAACTTCGAGTATAATTGTTTTTCCCGAAGCATTGTCAATTTTACCATAAATGATAGAATTTTTTTTATCAGAACTACAAGACCATATTATTACCATTAATATTAATAGAGTGTATAAAAAAAAATGCTGAGAACTGATATTAGATAATGTTTTTGTTAATTTCATTTTTTACTTTTGCGAAAAATTACAAATTGAAAATTTTCACAAATATAAACGAAAATATTCCAAAGAACTGTGTAGTTACTGTAGGTTTTTTTGATGGATTACACCGTGGGCATCGTTATTTACTTGATAATCTTAAGAAACTCGCTGTTGAATCAGGTACAGAAGAACTTGTAATTACTTTGTGGCCACATCCTGCTTTGGTACTTGGGAGAACCGTGAAACTGTTGAATACCCTTGATGAGAAGATTGATTTAATTGAAAAAGCAGGTATAAGAAATATTTTAATTTTGGAATTTGATAAAAATCTGGCATCCTTAAGTTTTGGGAAATTTGTAAATACGATTTTATATTCGAAGTTGTCTTGTTCTGCAGTAATTATGGGATATAACAATTCATTCGGCAATAAGAATATTGTTGAATCAATTGACGAAAAGCCGGTTATACCAATACGCAGGTTTAATAAATTTGAGATGGAAGTTTTTGAAAAAGTAAACTCATCAAATATTAGAAAATTTCTTGAAAGTGGAGAGGTTGAAAAAGCTTCAGAAATGTTAGGCTATAATTATAGTTTAAGTGGAAAAATTGTGAGTGGCTATAAAATTGGAAGAAAAATTGGCTTTCCGACTGCAAATATTGGCGAAATAAGTCTGGATAAATTAATCCCGGCAAATGGCGTTTATATAGTTAAAGCGCATTTTGGAAGCAATGTTTATCCGGCTATGTTAAATATTGGTTATCGCCCGAGTTTTAATGGTGATGAAATGAGTTTGGAGTTTCATATCCCTGATTTCGAAGGCGATTTATATAATATTCAAACAAGGATAGAGTTCTATAAACGGCTAAGAACAGAGAAAAAATTTGAGAAAATAGAAGATTTGATAAACCAGTTGAAAATTGACAAGCAACAAACAAAAGCTTATTTCAGTTAATTTTTTTAATTCATAAAATCTGACTATTTTTGCAACAATTATTATAATACAAAAAAAATAAAGACATGGAAGAATTATTTAGCAAATTACCTTATAAGATTAAAGATATAAATCTTGCGGAATGGGGTCGTAAAGAAATTGAAATTGCAGAAAAAGAAATGCCCGGTTTAATGAGTATTCGTAACAAGTATTCAAATGAAAAACCATTAAAAGGAGCTCGTATTACCGGTTCGTTACACATGACAATACAAACTGCAGTTCTTATTGAAACATTAGTTGAACTAGGTGCAGATGTAAGATGGGCAAGCTGTAATATTTTCTCGACTCAGGATCATGCTGCTGCAGCAATAGCAAAAAGTGGAATTCCGGTTTTTGCATGGAAAGGCGAAAGTCTAGAAGATTACTGGTGGTGTACTTTGCAAGCACTGACATTCCCGGGTAATTTAGGGCCACATCTTATTGTTGATGACGGTGGTGACGCTACTCTTTTGGTACATAAAGGATATTTTGCTGAAAAAGATACAAATTATCTAAATAAAGAAGCTGCAAATCATGAAGAAAGAGTAATCATATCATTATTAAAGAATGTGCTGGCAAAGGATAGCTCAAAATGGACCAGAGCGGTAAAAGATATGAAAGGTGTTTCGGAAGAAACCACAACCGGGGTTCATAGATTGTATCAAATGATGGAAAAGGGCGAATTGCTTTTTCCTGCAATAAATGTAAACGATTCAGTAACTAAATCAAAATTTGATAATCTTTATGGTTGTCGCGAATCTTTGGCTGATGGCATAAAAAGAGCTACGGATGTAATGATTGCCGGTAAAGTTGTTGTAGTACTTGGTTATGGTGATGTTGGAAAAGGATGTGCAAGATCAATGAAGGGTTATGGTGCTCGCGTAATTGTTACTGAAATAGATCCGATATGTGCACTACAGGCTGCCATGGAAGGTTTTGAGGTTACGACATTAGAGGATGCATTAGTAGAAGGTAATATTTATGTTACTACTACCGGTAATAAAAATGTAATTACTCTGGAGCATATGAAACGTATGAAAGATCAAGCTATTGTATGTAATATTGGTCATTTCGATAATGAAATTGAAGTTGAAAAACTAAACGAATATAAGGGTGCTGTAAAAATTGAAATTAAACCTCAGGTTGATAAATACACATTTGAAAACGGCAACTCAATTTTCATGCTTGCAGAAGGAAGATTGGTAAATTTAGGTTGTGCAACAGGTCATCCGTCATTTGTGATGAGTAATTCGTTTTCCAATCAGACTCTTGCACAATTAGACTTATGGAAAAACAATTATGAAATAGGTGTTTATCGGTTACCAAAATATCTTGACGAAGAAGTTGCAAGATTGCATCTCGAACAAATTGGAGTTAAGCTGACAAAAATGACTAAAGAACAAGCTGATTATATAGGTGTACCTGTTGAAGGCCCTTATAAAGCTGATCATTACAGATATTAGCAAGAATAATTTCAACATTCAAATCACAGGTTACAAATACTGTAAATCAGTTTGTAACCTGTGATTTATTTTATGTAGATGTTTATATAACTTAGTTATTTTAAACTCCGCTAAAACAAGCAGAATAAAGTATTAAAGATTAATACCCGTTATATACATACAACGCATTTCCCTCGAGATATGTAGCATATTGAGTCAGGAAGTATTTGGCAGGACCTTCAACCACAGAGCCATCCAAAAGCATAAATTTCGAATTGCAATTCCGGCAAACAAGAAATAATCCTGAAGAATCTACATCCAAAATTGCATTTGAATTAGAAGGTTCATAAGTACAGCACCTATCGTATGCTTTATATGAGTCAGTGAAATCACAATACATTACTATTCCTCTGTATCCTCCTGTTAAATACAAATAATTGCCCGGTGTTTTTAAATCAGAGTATTGAGGCAAATCAGGATATATTACAAAATCAACATAAACGTAAGGAATTCTGTCTTCTTTATCACAAGCCGGAATTATTGAAAAAAAACTTGCGAAAATTAATAAAATAAGTATTTTTGAGAAATTGAATTTCATAACAACATTTTATTTATGACAAAAATAAGATATTTATTGCAATTACTAACAGTATTATCACTGTTTTTATTGTCATCAAGTGCGTTTTCGCAGTCAGGAAGAGGAATAGATGATGAGAATTATATGAAGAAACAGAAGACTAAACATTATCGGCCGTCTCCTGAAAAACGAAGGGTAATGAAAATTGAAAAAGCACAAGAAAAAAAAGAAAACAAACAAAAGAGAAGAGATACGAGATTACATAAAAAAGCAGTAAAAAAACATAATAAAATTATTAATGGAGGAGGTCGGGATATTGTTGATGGAAAGAAGACATATAAAAGGATGAAAAAATCAAAGAGAATAGCAAAAAAGAATAGTTAGCCAATTTTTATTTATTCATCTAATTTTTAGTCAGTTAGGTATATTAACAAAAAAAAAGTTGTTTTTTTACGGTTAAAAGATTTGGTAAATAGTATAAACTGTTTTATATTTACGGTTTTTCTAATGGGTTAAGTATTATTAAAGTAAAACTCTATTATGTTACGGAAATTACTTATAGTTATTGTGGCACTTATAACAAGTGCAGGGTTGTTTGCTCAGTCAGCAGGTACTTTAAATGGTAAAGTTACTGATGCCTCAACCGGAGAGCCAATCCCGTTTGCAAACGTGTCGATTGAAGAGAATGGAAATATAATTACCGGTGGAATGACCGATTTTGACGGAAATTTCAGTATAAAGCCTATTCCCGCCGGTAAATATACAGTAATGGCGTCTTATGTCGGTTATGCTGCTTTGCAGTATAATAACGTTCAGATTCCTGCAGGGAGGATAACCTTTCAAAATTTTGAATTGACAGCCTCTGCAGAAATGTTGGCAGAAGTTGAAATCAAGGAATATAAAGTACCTTTGATTTCAAAAGACCAAACTCAATCGGGAGGAACGGTTACTTCAGAAGACATTGCAAAAATGCCGGGACGTTCTGCCGCTGCAGTGGCAACAACAGTTGGTGGTGTATATTCCGAAGACGGCGAAGTCGGTAGTATTAGAGGAGCACGTTCTGAAGCTACAGTTTATTACGTTGACGGCGTTAAGGTAAGAGGTAGTTCCTCGGTGCCAAAATCAGCAATTGAACAGGTTACAGTTATTACCGGTGGTCTTCCTGCCGAGTATGGTGATGCAACAGGTGGGGTTATTAGTGTAACAACAAAAGGACCTACATCACAATATTTTGGTGGAGCAGAAATTGTTACTTCTCAGTTCCTTGACCCATATGGATATAATCTAGGTGGATTAATGATATCAGGACCTATTTGGTCAGTTGAGGAAAAAGGAACTACTCGTAAAAGAACTGTTGCAGGATTCCTATTGTCTGCTGAAGCAAATTTTGTAAAAGACGGCAGCCCTTCGGCAGTTGGTGAATGGAGAGCTAATGATGATATTATTGCAGCAATTAGAGAGAATCCTTTGAGATTAATTCAGACTGAAAGCGGTGCAATTATTTATCAAAATGCACTTTATTTGGATTCTGAAAATTTTACCCCCTATAAATACAGACAAAATGCTGAAAGTAAAGGTGTTAATGTAGCCGGAAAAATTGACGTTTCTCCGGTAAGAGATTTAAATCTTACTTTTGGCGGGACTCTTGATTATGACAATTCACGCTTGTACAATTATAGAAATCAGCTATTCAACTCCGAAAATAATGGAACACAATTATATAATAACTGGAGAGTATATGGTCGTTTGACACAAAAATTCAGAGATAATAGTGATGAAGAGAAAGTTGCCATTATTAAAAATCCTTATTACTCTATTCAGGTTGATTATTCAAAAACTTATGTAAAGCAATTTGATGATAAATTCCAGGATAACTTCTTTGAATATGGTTATGTTGGTAAATTTAATACAGTCCCTGAGAAATTTTATATGTGGGGAGTGGATACCGCTACAGGTTACGAAGGTTGGTTACAGGAAACTTATTTTTATCGTATTACTGATTATGAAGCAGGGACACTTAATCCTGATTTGTCGAAATATACAGAGCAGTACTTTGATTATTTTGCTGATTATTATTATAAGGATGTGAATTCTTTGATGTCAAGCGGAGGCTTACTTAATGGTATGGGAGCACCTGCTATTTACGATATGTATAACAGTCCAGGTAACCCATACACCAGTTATGTGATTAGTGATGCAACTCAGTTTAGGGTTTCTGCTGCAGGGTCTGCGGACATTAAAAGTCATGAAATTAGCATAGGTTTTGAATTTGAGCAAAGAAGCGACTCTTATTATGGACTAGCACCTTTTGGGTTATGGACTTTAGCCCGGGGTTTGACAAATAATCATATACTCGAAAAAGATATAAATAGTCCTATAGTTTATCGCGATGCAAATGGAATTTTTATGGATACTATTGATTACCCTAGATTGTATAATGCCGAAGGTCAGTCTATGTTTGATAAAAGTTTCAGGGAGGCTTTGGGATTACCAATAAATAACCTTACTTGGATAGATGTTGATTCTTACGATCCTTCAACATTTGATATAAGTTGGTTTAGCGCTGATGAACTTTTCAATCAGGGAAGTTCTTATGTGGCATATTATGGTTTTGATTATGCAGGGAATAAATTAACTTATAAACCTACATTTGATGATTTTTTTAATAAAACTGACGATAACGGATATAAATTAAGACCTATAGCTCCATTTGAACCGAATTATGTTGCAGGCTACATTCAGGATAAATTCGCTTTTAAAGATCTTATATTTAATATAGGTGTACGTATTGACAGATACGATGCTAACCAGATGGTTTTAAAGGATCAATTCCTATTGCATGAAGCTTATACTGTTGGAGATAATGATGAGGCCGGATTAATTGCAAGTGTTACTCATCCGGAAAATATTCCTGATAATGCAGTTGTATATGTTAATGATATGAACAATCCAACTGCAATTAATGGCTACCGTGTGGGTAGTGTTTGGTATAACTCGAGCGGTACCGAAGTTGAAAATCCTGCATCTATTGCTTCGGCTAATGGGATAGCCCCATATCTACTTGATCCAGATGCAGAATTAAACACTTCGGCTTTTGAGGATTATAAACCTCAGATAGTTGTTATGCCTCGTGTTTCATTCTCATTCCCTATTTCAGATGAGGCATTGTTTTTCGCTCACTATGACATTTTATCAAAAAGACCTTCATATTCAAATCGTTTAAATCCTATTGAATATTTATATATTCGACAGTTAAATAGTGATCTCATTAATAATCCAAATTTAAGAACGGAAAAAACTATTGATTATGAATTGGGATTTCAACAAAAATTAGGAAATACCTCATCATTAAAATTATCGGCATTTTATCGTGAAATGCGTGATATGCAGCAGGCTATTGCAGTTAACGGAGCTTATCCGGTTAATTATTATACTTATGGTAATATTGACTTTGGTACTGTAAAAGGCTTTGGAGTAACTTATGATTTACGCAGGACAGGTAATGTTACTTTAAGGGCTTCTTATACACTGCAGTTTGCGAATGGTACCGGATCAAGTTTTGAATCAGGGGCTGCAATTGTTAAATCTAATAAACCAAATTTAAGAACTACCTTGCCTTTGGATTTTGACCAACGCAATAATCTTGCAATTACATTAGATTATCGTTACGGAGGAAAGGTTTCAGGATTACCATATAATGGACCAAAAATAGGAGGTAAAAGCATTCTGGCAAATACCGGGGTTAACTTTGTAATAAATAGCGGTTCCGGTTCACCTTACACGAAACGTGATAGACCTGTAAGTGGAAATGTCATTGGGTCACTAAATGGCTCTAGAAAGCCTTGGAGAACCACGATAAACATGCGTGCAGACAGGGATATTAAGCTAAAACTTGCTGACAAAAAGGAAGATGGAACAAAAGAAAAATACGCATATATGAATGTTTATCTTGAAGTGTCAAATCTTTTAAACACAAAAAATGTGATAAATGTTTACTCATATACCGGTAATGCAAATGATGACGGATATTTGAATTTTGCCGATTACCAAACTCAGATTTCGACATTAAATGATGAGGAAGCTTATAGAAATTATTATGCGATGTACATAAATTCACCCTATAATTATAGCCTGCCACGAACTATTAGGTTAGGTGTTCAGTTTAGTTTTTAATTTTAAGTATTGAATATAAAATACAGTATATGAAAAATTTTAAGGGAATTATAGTTTTTACAGTTCTTTTATCTGTATCAAATATTATTTTGGCAGAAAAATGGAATGGGGAAGTAAATCCTGCTCCTACTACAAGATCGACAGCAGGTTGCGATCCTGCAAGAACGTCAACAGAATTAGGTATTAATAATGTCAGAGCATTGATACACACAGGGGGAGATATGTGGTGGGATTTACAAGGAAAAGCATATTATGTCGTTCCTGCTGATGGTGATGCAAGTGCTTTGTTTGCAGGAGCTATATGGGTAGGTGGTAAAGACAAAAATGGGCAATTAAAAATTGCTGCTCAACGTTTTAGACAGGATGGCTATGATTATTGGCCGGGTCCACTAACAATGGAAGGATTTGCTTATGTCAGTCCTGAAATTTGTCGTGAATACGACAAACATTTTGCTATCAGTAAAGCAATGGTAAAAGAATTCAGAGAATGGTGGAAATGTACTCAGGATCCTGAAAATTGTGATGTAGAGGCGGAATTTCCGGGTTATCAAATTCCTGAAATTATAACGGATTGGCCTGCTCATGGACCTGCAGGAGGATATGATTATAATCTTGCTCCTTGGTGGGATGTAGATGGTGATGGTTATTATAACCCTCTTCAAGGAGATTTTCCATATTATGAATTCCCTAATGAAGGTATTACAAACGATCCGGATTGCAGACGTCCACGTGGACAAGCAAGCAGATTGTTTGGTGATTACACCTTGTGGTGGGTTTATAATGATAAAGGAAATATTCATACCGAATCAGGTGGAGCTGCAATTGGTATGGAGTTCAGAGCACAGGCATTTGCTTTTACAACAAATGACGAATTGAATGATATGACTTTTGGAAATTATAATATTATAAATAGATCAACCTATATCTTGACTGAAACTTATTTCGGAGTATGGACTGATGCAGATCTGGGATATGCACAAGACGATTATACAGGTTGTGATGTTATGAGAGGTTTGGGGTATATGTATAATGGTGATGATAATGATGAATCATCGGGCGGTATTATAGGTTATGGAGAACAGCCTCCCGCTATAGGAATTGACTTTTTTGAAGGTCCTTATCAAGACCCTGATTTATCAGATAATCCCACATCGTATGATACTGTTAATGGAGTAAAAGTATTAAACTGTTCAAGAGGAGATATTCTCAACGGAAATATTAATGGGCTTAATTTTCAAGATGGGGAAGATGATAATGAAAGATGGGGGATGAGAAGATTTTTGTATTTTAATAATCCTCCTTTTGGAATTCCAGCTACACAGGATCCTCATTTAGCGATTGAGCACTATAATTACTTAACGGGATTGTGGAAAGATGGACAACCATTGTGTTATGGAGGAACAGGACATCCTTCTGGTGGTGGTGACGCTAGTGTTCCAACAGATTTTATGTTTCCGGGCAAACCTACTACTGACCCTTGTGGTTGGGGGCAAGGAGGTATTCCTATGCCTGATTGGTCTGAAGAAACTGAAGAAAATGCACCAGGAGACAGACGTTTTGTTCAATCTGCTGGTCCTTTTACACTAACTCCTGGACAAGTAAATGATATTACAATTGGTGCAGTTTATGCTCGTGCCCCCTCTGGTGGTCCTTGGGCATCAGTTGAAGCTGTGCGTAAAGCCGATGATAAAGCTCAAATTTTGTTCGAAAATTGTTTCCGGGTACTTGACGGTCCGGATGCTCCTGAACTTAAAATTATAGAAATGGATAAAAAATTAATATTCCATATTTATAATAAGTCAGGAAGCAATAATTATCTAGAAGAATATTATGAAAAAGATCCTTCTATAATTTGTACACCCGATATTAATCCTTGTGATGAGTATTACAGATTTCAGGGTTATCAAGTGTTTCAATATAAAAATGGGTCTGTTAGTATTTCAGACAGATATAATAATTCTTTAGTCAGACAAGTATTTCAATGTGATATCAAAGATGATGTTGCACAAATAGTTAATTATACATGGTCTGATGAGCTAATGGCTAACGTACCTGTTGAAGAGGTAAATGGTCTCAATAGCGGAATCGTTCATACTTTTGTTTTGCAGGATGATAAGTTCGCTTCAGGAGATTCAAGATTGATAAATAACAGAGAATACTATTATTCTGTTATTGCTTACGGGTATAATAACAGTTTGTTGTATAATCAATCAATACAGGAAACATTTAATGGACAGAAGAAGCCATATTTAGCAGGTCGTAATAATATTAAGAGATATCAAGCTATACCTCATATTAATGATGCCGATTCTGACGGAACAATTATGCAAAGTGATTATGGAGACGGTTTGCAGATAACTATGTTTGAAGGACATGGAAATGCCAATAATATTATTGAACTTACAGATGAAACTGTTGAGGAAATTATGTCGGGATATCCATGGAAAGCTTCGAAAAGAGTTTATAAGAACGGAATGGGACCAATTAATGTTAAAATTATTGATCCGCTAAATGTTCCGGACGATGTTTATACATTAAAATTTGCTGATACAGCAAAGATTAATTCATTTGGAGTAATTGGAACTTCTTATTCTGAATTAACAAAGAGTAATTATACACCTTTCTCTTATACAATATATTTTTCTGATGGCGATTATGTTGATAGTGAGGTAGCCGTTCAATATGGTGCAGGAAATGAACAATTGTTTATGGATTTAGGATTATCTGTAACAATTTCTCAGGAAGATTATGCCGGAGCAAAGGGAAGAAATGAATTTCAGAATGGTTTTCTTACAGCTAGTTTCGAATTTGCTGATGAAACAAAACCATGGTTATGGTTTTTACCGGATTGTGATAATCAGGATTCTAGAAACTGGATTAGGGTTGGTACTTATTCAAGTAATGAAATTGGAGAGTGTCCGGATAAGAGATGGGATGATTTAATTGGATGGGATCCAAAACAATATTTTGAAAAAATACTTGGCGGGACTTGGGCACCATATAGGTTTACCTATAGTGGTCAATATGGTATATCTTTAAGTGGTGCGAGAAATTTCCAGAATATTACAAAATATGAACCATTATCAAGTATAGACCTTGTTATTACAAGTGATAAATCAAAATGGACAAGAGCCTGTGTTGTAGAATTATGTGAAAATGAATGGACAGAAGATGATTGTGGATTACCAAAAGAAGTTACTCCATGGATAAATTATCTTAGCCGTGGTAATGCAAAAAAGTTTGCATTAAGAAAAGACCCTTCTGTTAATAAAGAGGGCAATGTTGTTGCTGGTGATACTACACATGGTTTAAGCTGGTTCCCTGGTTATGCAATTGATATGCGTACAGGAGAAAGGCTAAACATAGTTTTTGGTGAAGATTCATGGTTGATTGGAGATAATGGAACAGATATGATGTGGAATCCATCGTCAAATATCTATTCTACTACAGGTCCGGTTTTTGGTGGTAAACACTATATTTATATAATGGGTAATAATCAAAATTTCCCAAATGCTGTTTACAATGCCCCGGCATATGATTCATGTCAGTGGATTTATGAAAACTTGCTTAAGTATGAAGAAACAGGTGTTGCAACAACAACGCTGAATAGGGCTTGGGCTGGGGCAATGTGGTGTGCTATACCATTGCAAAATCCTGATTTTGATTTTCTTGCAACAGATGTTCACATTAAGATTAGGGTTGCTACTCCATATCATAAAGCTATGGAAGAATTTGCAGTTGAAGATCCCGAAAATAATAATTTCCCATACTTTGAGTTTACGACTGCTGACGTAAAAACGATAAAATCTCATAATGAAACAGCAGTAAATGCTTTGGATCTTATCAGAGTTGTACCAAATCCATATTATGGTAATTCATATTACGAACATAATCAATTGGATAATTATGTAAGAATAACGAATTTACCTCAAACATGTGTGATATCTATTTTTAACTCTAGCGGAGCTTTGGTTAGAAGATTTAATAAAGACAATGATAATCCATTTGTGGAGTGGGATTTAAAGAACACTTATGGAATTTCAATTGCAAGTGGAGTATATATCGTTCATATTAACGCTCCTGGAATAGGCGAAAAAGTGGTAAAATGGTTTGGAGCATTAAGACCGGTAGATTTAAATAATTTCTAAAAATTTGTAATATAAATAGACAGCAATATGAAAAATTTATATTTGATTTCAACAATACTCTTAGTTTTGGCAGCAGGGATTTTTTCGACAGAGTTGCAAGCCGGAAATGAGCAACGTGTTGGTTCCAACGGAGCATCAGAGTTGCAGATAAATCCATGGGCTCGAAGTTCGGGATGGGGTGATGCAAACGTTTCGTGTGTTGTTGGTGTAGAAGCTATGTATCAGAATATAGCAGGTATGGCGATGACCCCTAAATCAGAATTTATGTTTACAAATTCGCAATGGTTGGGTGGTTCTGGCATAGTTATTAATAGTGGCGGATTTGCTACAAAAGTTGGTGAAACAGGAGTAATGGGTGTGAGTGTGATGAATATGAATTTCGGAGACATTGATATTACTACTGATGCTTTGCCAGAAGGTGGAATAGGAACGTTTAAACCATCATATTCGGTTATTGGTCTTGGTTATGCCCGTGAGTTTTCAAACAGTATTTTCGGTGGTATTTCTGTGAAAATGCTTAACGAAAACATTTTTAATGCAAAAACGTCAGGTTTTGCTTTAGATGCCGGAATTCAATATGTTACCGGAATCGGAAAAGACAAAGCAGGTAATAGGAATAGAGATAATTTGAGGTTTGGTATTACAATGAAAAATGTTGGCTCAACAATGAAATATACTGGTGATGGGATGTCATTTATGGGCTTTTCAAGTAACGGAACCAGCATGACCATTGAACATAGAAGCCAGGAATTTGAGATGCCATCATTAATAAAAATAGGTTTTTCATATTCTTTCAGACTTGCACCTAAAGTTGATGCTGTATCTGAAACAGTATCTTCAGATCATAATCTAGTAATAGCAGCAAATTTTACTGCTAATTCTTTTAGCAAAGATCAAATCCATTTTGGTATGGAGTATGGGTTTAAAGATATTTTCTTTTTAAGAGGAGGATATATTTATGAGAAAGGTATAATTGGCAGTGACGTGGATTCAAGATCGACTGCATTTACAGGACCGGCAGCAGGTATGAGTTTACAGGTTCCGGTAAATAAAGAAAATAAATCTGTTATGGCAATAGATTATTCATACAGATTTACTAATCCTTTCAGAGGAGTTCATACTTTTGGTGTTAGAATTACCCTAGGAGCAAAATCATAAAGTTTTAACCTATAGAATAATAATTTATATAAATTACTAGAAAGCTCAATTTGGGCTTTCTTTTTTTTGTGCAACTCGAAGTTAATTTTAAAATATCGACATTAAAAACAATTGTTGATAAGAATATTTTGAAGTTATTGTTTTATTAATTACATTTGTTTCATGGAAATCTCTGACAAAGAGGTTTCTTTTGTTTTATATGTATTTAGAAATTAAAATTGTTCGATATGACTGAATTTGTTTATTTGACCGAAGAAGGACTGAAGAAACTCAAAAAGGAGTTGGACAGACTTGTGAATATAGAAAGGCCGAATATTTCAAAGCAAATAGCTGAAGCAAGAGATAAAGGTGACCTATCTGAAAATGCAGAATATGATGCTGCAAAAGAGGCGCAAGGCTTGCTGGAAATGAAAATCAATAAGCTTCAGGAAACTGTTCGTTATGCAAGAATAGTAGATCCGAATGACATTAATACAGAAACTGTTCAAATACTGAATAAGGTTAAAATTAAGAATCTTAAAACCGGTGTTATTATGGAATATACTATTGTAGCAGAAACGGAAGCTGATTTAAAAGAAAAGAAAATCTCGATTAACACTCCTATTGCAAAAGGTTTGATTGGTAAGAAAGTTGGTGCTGTAGCAGAAATAACTGTTCCCGGAGGAGTCGTAACTTTTGAGATTTTGTCAATTTCAATATAATATTTTATGGCTTCAATATTTACAAAAATTATTAATGGCAATATTCCTTGTTATAAAGTAGCTGAGGATAATGATTTTATAGCTTTTTTTGACATTAGTCCCTTGAAGAAAGGCCATACATTAGTTGTCCCTAAGCTTGAAATAGATTATATTTTTGATAATTCGGATGAAACACTTTCGAAAATTTTGGTTTTTGCAAGAAAAGTTGCTAAAGCTATTGAAAGAAATGTTGAGTGTAAAAGAATTGGATTGATTGTGGTTGGACTGGAAGTGCCGCATACTCACATTCATTTGGTACCAATTGATCATGAAAAAGATCTCGTATTTGCCAATCCCAGAGTCAAAATGAGTACAGAAGAGTTTACGGAGCTTTCCAAAAAAATTTACGATACTTTCAAAATAAATAATTGATTTTGAGCCGGTTTAAACCGGCTTTTTTATTCAAGTGCCATTCTGTATAGTGCCCTTAAATCACCGGTTTGTTGTTTCCTGTAAAGAAAAAACAATTGATTATCATGGATTTTTATGTTTTCAATCCAAAAGAAATCAGGGATACTAATTTCTTTACCTGTTGTGCCTGAATGAATAAAAATTTCTTTGACCGAAGTCTTACCGTTTCTAAAATATACAGCAAATACTCGTCCACTCACTTTATCAACTAGTATCTCATCTTGACAAAATTTGGAATTTTGAAAATATATAATTTCTTCGCCTAAATAATTGAAAAGTGTGTCATACCATTCTACTTTTGAATCTGTATAGTTAATAATAGAAATTGTGTCTTTTGTTTTTATTATTGGTGCGAAAACCGGATTGTACATCATCTCTTCAAATCTTAAGTCATGTTCATTTGGAGGACAGCCCATTGCAAAAAACAAATTTTGACCGGCTAGCATATTCAGTTTAATTTCATCTGTAATAATTTTAAATACTTCTGTTTCATAAGTAATAATATCTGTATAATAATAAATCAACATCTGATTTTTATTTGTGTATTGACTTAATAATGCTTTTGTACCTATTGTGAATTTACAGGTTTCCATTACCTCTAAGAACTCGTCAATATTTGTTGGAAAATCTAAATACACACTATCATTTGATAAAACCATTTGATAAGCTGTGTCATCTGTCAAATAATGAAGATTTCCAAAGCAGTCTTCGTAAAAGTGACCTTCTTTCCCTACGCAATATGTAAATATAGTATCTCCTTTCGGCGAAATCATAATTATCCACGGATTACTATGTTTATTGTAACGGTAACAAAAGCCTGAATAAATTATTGAATCTCCATGAAAGTAATAATCAGTTACATCTAAGAGCATTCCTTTGCTGATATTTACAACAGGTTTAACTATTGCATCAGGGAGCATGTTAATTCGTGGTTCTAAAAGTATCTGTGCTTGGAAATCACTACTGTAAACCACTAGCATATAATCGTTATATCTTACATGTGTGAAAAATAAGGTATCATTTAGGTTATTAAGTGTAATTGAGAAAGTCCCTTTACTGTCTGAAGTAGTACCTGTTTTACCGTCTTTTATGTATATGTGCACTTCAGAAACAGGCTCTCCGGTTTCTGAATCAAAGATATTTCCTGTAACCATAATTGGTTTTTGGGCATTTGATATTGCTGCGATACAAACAAAAATAAATATGTATAGCCTTTTATTCATTTAAATAATATTTATATAAATCGTCAAGTTCTGATTTTGCCTGTACACCATAGTATCCATTATCGTTAATAATTTCAAGCAAAACTTTTTCTGTCGCTGCGTATTGTTTCTGTTCTTTTAGTATCATGCTTTTATACCATTTTGATTCCTGATGAAAAGTATTTATACGATTTGACAATGTCAATTCAAACAGTTTCAGAGAATTATCATTTTGATTGATTTCATATAGGCATAGTGCTTTGTAGAAAATTGCGTTGACATCAGAAGGGTATTGAGAAAGAATAATATCAAAACCCTGAATAGCTTCTTCAAAGTTTTTTTCATCCATTTGGTTGAGGGTTTGTCTGAGAAAATCATCATAGTTGCAATTGGTTTTACTAATAGCCAGATCATCTGATTGTTCGTCCGGCACTAAAAAGTGCGTTGGGATGTCAGTGTGTTTTGTGTTTATTCTTTTATCATATATATAATTTACAACCTTGTAATTGTTGATATATGTATAATAATGGTTTGAATTGTATTGATAGTAATTGTTCAGAGCTAAATTTTGATTACGATTTTGAATTTTAATATTCATATTTATATGTAATGGAGGAATGCTTTCGGGGACAATTACTTTTTCCGGTTTATCTCGCAATTCGGATACATAAATTTTAAATTCGTTTGTTTGTTGATGGTGTGTGCTTAAACTATCCTGAAATTGAACAGAGTCAGAATTAATATTCAAATCAAAAATGGATTTGCTTATTGTATTTCCTCTTTTGTTCAAAGGTTTGTGCTCGAATACAATGAAATACATTAAAACAATAATTAAACTTGCCGCAATACCGGCAAAAATCAAGCTTATTTTTACTTTGATTTGTTTTGTGGGAAATATTTCAGGTTTAATAATTTCTAAATCTTCGGGCAAAGCACCGCTATTTTTAAATCCCTCCAAGGCATCTAAAAGAAATTCGTCTTCAGCAATTTCTTGTTCGAATGCTGATAATTCTTCATCAGTCATTTGCCGATTAAGATATCGCAGCAGTTTTTTATTATTATTTTCGTTTGTCATTGTTTTATTCCTCCATTATTTTTTTTAGCTTAATTCTACCGTTTTGCAAAAAGGATTTAACAGATTTAACAGAAAACCCAGTAATATCTGAAATTTCTTGATAAGACTTCTTCTGATAATAAAATAATTCGAGACATGTTTTTTGTTCGTAACTCAACTGACACATGGCATTTTCAAGATTTTGATTTATAATAATATCTTCTTCAGGATCAGAACTGTCGTTATTATTTAAAATGATATATTTTTTCATTGCTTCTGTTTGCTTTTTGTCTGAACGTAGTTTCATTAGACAGTGATTTTTTGTAACAGAGTATAACCATGATTTGAAATTTTCAATTTTATGTTTACTGATTTTCTGTGGAAGAATATGAAAAATTTCAACAACAGAGTCAAGGCTGTCTTCACGCGAACCAAGATATTTAAGGCAAACGCCGTAAACCAGAGTCGAATACCTGTTATAGATTTCTTCGAGAGCCTTATTCATGTTGTAATCTAAGGCTTGAATAATTTCAGTATCGCTGAGGTTTTTCATTTCTATTTTTTACGTATCTGCTTTATTATTGTTTTTTGTAAAATTATTCTAATTATTATTATCTACGACTTTCTGCAGCATTTCTTTCGTTTAATAGGTCGAAATAACTCTTGGTTGACATCATGATAACGCCACCTGTTACATCACCGAATCTAGCAGGGATTCCACCTGTATAAATTTCCATTGAACCTATTCCTAAAGAAGGTAAAGAAGTCATTTCGTCAGCAACTCTCATCCCATCAATATAAACTGTTGAACTGCCGGGTCTTGACCCTCTTACAACCATTTGATTATTTACTACCTGAATGTCACTTTGGTAAGCACGAGCAAGCATTACAGGGTTTTTAGAAACGGGGGTTCTTGCTATTATATCACTTTTGATTGTAATTCGGGAAGGCTCTTCCGGGTCAACAATTGGTTCTATCCATCCGATTACGGTGAAATCGCCTTCTATAATATAGGCTGCTACACTAAGAGTAGTATTTCCGAGAAAGGTTATTTTATTTGAAGAAACTTGAATACCGGTTATTTTTGTCGGACTGTAGCCTACAAATGATATTTCGAGGGTATAAGTCCCTGAATTTAAAGGTTTAATTTTAAACTCTCCATCAAAATCACTTGTTGTCCCGGTTGTCGAAGGCCCATCAATTATACTGATATTAGCCGAATAAATCGGTTCTCCATTTTCATCAAGTACTTTTCCGTGTATTGCTCCGTTTTGAGCCGAAATACAGATTGATACTCCCATCAAAACTGCGATTAAAATAATTTTTTTCATAATATAATTTTTTTTAGTTAACACTTTTTACTCCTTGATGATAGAAAAAGTACAAATTCCACGTGCTCTGGTATATTTTTTTAAAGTTTTTTGAAATTTTATCGGAGTTTAGCTTTTTATTTTTTCAACGATTCAATACTTTATTTTATAAATAATGTTAGTGAAGCGTTTTTGTGTTAGGTTGTCAACTAATAAAAAAAGCCTAAAGAAAATCTTCAAGCTTTTTATTTGCCGGTTCGGAGGGATTCGAACCCTCGACCCCATGATTAAGAGTCACGTGCTCTGCCAACTGAGCTACGAACCGTAAAATGTCCTATGCAGAACGTTTTTGAGGCTGCAAATGTATAAAACTTGTATTTATAATGCAAGTAAATAGAAGTTTTTTTGATTGTCAGGATTTTGAACTGAATCGGGGTTTTGTCATGAAGTTTGGATTTGCCATACTAGTTCCCACCCAAGCCAAACTTCACGCCAAAACCCACTACAAATAATGATATGAACTAAAACAATTTTTAATCAGTTAATAAAGTTTTGCATTGTTAAATAAAATTATGATAAAATTTCAACTCATTATTTTTTTATAAGCGGCGTTTTAATATTTTTACACTTATGCATTTTGTTAAGGTCGCTATATTATTTTTTTGTTTGATTATTTCGAATTTTAATCTTTCGTCACAATCAGACGAAGATTATAAGGAGTTTTTGTATAATAATGTTAAATCTTATGATGAGAGTGTGGGATTAATGCCAGATACAGATTATTCAAAATATCGTCTGTTCGTAGTGGGTGAAATACATTTTTATAAAGAAAATTCTAAAATATTTCTAAATATATTTAGAAATTTATATAAAAATGCAAATGTCAGAGTAATTCTCTTAGAATCAGGCTACGCAACCGGAATAATTGCTCAACACTATTTGGAAACGGGGGATAATAAAAGTCTTAAAATTATTTCTGAAGACGGACAGTTTGATGAGTTCCATTACAGATTTCTGAAAGATTTTTATGACAAATGCCCGAAAGATGATAAGTTTAAAATTATCGGAATTGATCTGGAAAATTATTCGCTGTACAATAGTTTTATTTATGCGGTGCGTTTACTGTTTAGAGATACAGTAATGCCTGAAACTTTAGACGAGTTGCTTGGCGATTTTGAAACTCTTATTGACAGTGAGGACTATGATGTAATTGTGGAGGAATACGACAAAATATATCTTGATTATAGGTACAATAAAACAAAATATAAGGATTTGCTCTTTGATAATTATATTGAATATGAGGAATTGATGGAAAGAATGAGAAAATCATTGAAATTCGGGTTTTACAACTATAATTTTGGCAAAGACAGTGTTGAGCATTCCAGAAGAGAAAATTATATTTTCAGAAGTATTGTCAAAGAGATTAAGAGGCATCCTGATTGCAATTATTTCGGTCAGTTTGGATTGGCACATATTGGCTTAAGCAGATTTCTAATTACAAATGAAAACAACATCATCGAATCATTTGTGACGCATTTGAACAACTCTGAATATTCGCCTGTTAAAGATAGTGTATGCTCTTCACTTGTTTTGTATTTTGATGAATATTACGGGGATAATAATAAGCTTGTTTTCTTTTATGATGAATTTATGTACTCGTTAAGTACAAAAAAGTATTTGCCGCCAAAAGTCTATAAAATATTAAAAAACTATAAGTTGGATAAAGGTTTTTATTTTGTCAATCTTGCTCAGGATGATAGCCCTTTTGCTGAATTTGCTAAGAGAAATTACCAGTTTTTAATATTAAAAAAATAGTATGATAAAGAATATAATTTTTGATTTGGGCAATGTAATATTGAGTATTGACTCAAAATTAAGTGAGATAGAATTTGCTCGATTCGGACTTACAGATTTTAAAAGCTTATATACTCTTGCTTCACAGGAAGAAATTTTTGACAGACTGGAAATTGGGAAAATCAGTCCGGACAAGTTTTACGAGGAATTTAGGCAAATAACAGGAGCAAATCTGTCTGATAAAATCATTAAAGACTGCTGGAATGCTTTAATCCTGAATTATCGTTGGGAGACTATTGAGTTATTGAAAAAACTCAAATTAAAATACAGGACTTTTCTATTGAGTAACACAAATAAAATCCATTATGAATATTATACTGAAACACTCAAGAGTGCTTTTGACGTAAATGGTTTAGAAGTATTAATGGAAAAGACTTATTTTTCGCACAAAATCGGAATGAAAAAACCCGGCGAAAAAGCCTTTAATTTTGTTTTATCAGATGCAAAAATATTGCCCGGGGAAACATTGTTTATTGATGACAATCTGGAAAATATAAATACTGCTCAAAAACTTGGAATACAAACGATTTGGCTAAGAGATAACAATTTGGAGAAGCTCGAAATTTGGAAAGAGTTGCTATAATTTTTAATTGTTCTTTTGTTCTTTTGTTCTTCTGTTCTATTGTTCCTCTGTTCAAATATTTTAATAAATCAGAACAATTAAACATTTGATGTTTGAACAGAGTTTTGAAGTACGAACTTTAGAACAACCGAATTCAGAACAAAATCAGCAGTAACGTAATCTTAGCTTTCTCCCTAGCCTTTTTAAATTCAGGACAAAACCGACATCAAAATGAGAGTGAGAATCAGAGTGAGAGCGGAGTGCCTTGAAGGGGACTGAGGAATCAGCCGGTGGGCTGATTGTCTCGAAGTACCCGATTCAAAAATCATGACAAAACCTGCAGTTTCATTTTATTACCTCACTTATTTTATTTACAGCAATCATACCATCAATTGCTGATGAAACGATACCTCCTGCATAGCCGGCACCTTCTCCACATGGAAAAAGTCCTTCGATGTTGACACTCTGGAAAGTCTCCGGATTTCGAAGTATTTGTATTGGACTGCTTGTTCTGGATTCAACTCCTACAACAATTGCCTGATTTGTAATAAAGCCTCTCATTTGTTTGTCAAATTCCTTAAATGCTTTTCGCAGTTTTAGGCTTATAATGTCGGGAAGCCAAAAATGCAGCGGACTGCTTATCAATCCGGGATGATAGGATGATGTTGGGAGATTTTGTGAAATCTTTCCGGCTACAAAATCACTAAGCCTTTGAGCAGGAGCTTTCAATCCTAAGGCACTGTTTACAAATGCCATATTCTCAAGTTGCTTTTGGAGTTCCAGGCCGGCAAAAGTTCCAAATTCTGAATGTGCAATTAAATCTCTGACCTGCAGCTCAACAACTATACCCGAATTTGCATATGCAGAGTTCCTTTTCGAATTGGACATTCCATTAACCACAATTTGATTTTTTTCTGTTGCTGAACAAACGATAGTTCCTCCGGGACACATACAAAATGAATATACACCTCTGTTATCAACCTGTTTAACAAGATTGTAACTGGCAGGGGGGGGAGAAATTCACCTCTTTCTTTTCTCTTATATTGAATGCCATCAATAAGGTTTTGAGGGTGTTCTACCCTTATTCCCATCGCAAAACCCTTTTCTGTAAGCATCACTTTTTGATTATCTAAAAAATAATATACATCCCTTGCCGAATGTCCTGTCGCAAGTATTACAAAATCGGAGCTGACTGTTTTACCATCTTCACATTCGACCCCTTTAATTAGATTTTTGTTTAATATTAGTTTTGTAACTTTTGAATTGAAGTATATTTCTCCACCGGAATTGATGATTTTTTCTCTGATATTTTTCATTATTCCGGGCAATTTGTCTGTACCTACATGAGGATGAGAATTTATCAGAATATCATCATCAGCTCCGAAATAGTGCAATAATTGGAGAATCTGAAAAACATCTCCTCTTTTTTTACTGCGTGTATATAATTTCCCGTCTGAGTATGTTCCGGCACCACCTTCACCGAATGCATAGTTCGATTCAGGGTTAAGATTTAAACCTCTATTAATTTGCGAAATATCATATTTGCGTTCTTCAACCGACTTACCTCTTTCTATAATTATCGGTTTTATTCCCAAAAGAAGGCAATTCAGTGCAGCAAAATAACCCGCAGGGCCTGCTCCTACAATTAGTACAGGTTTTGATTTAAAAACATCTCTAAACTCAAATTTTCCGGCCAATTCCGGAAATGTTTCAGATGCACTAATACATTGTATTCTTACGTTATACTTGACTTTTTTTCTGGCATCAATTGACTTGCGAATTACTCTGTAAGAATTTATTTCTTCTTTTGGAATATCAAATCTCTCTGAAAGAGATTTTAAAATATGTTCTTCGTTAAAAAGTTCTTCAGGATAGAATACAAAATCAGCTTCTTTTACCATTTTAATTCCACCATTTAATTTTGTCAATTTTACCTCCCTCGAAATGGAAAGCCAAAATTATCATATGAGAATTTAATCTTTTATAATATTCGCTGAACTGTGAGTAGTCGTATTGGACAACATTAAAAATTCCCCACGAAGATTTTAATTCAATTCCAAACATGAAATACTCAAGAAAGAAGTCTGCTCCAATGCCTATTTCGTAATATGCATCTAATGGTTTTAGCCTTATTTTTGGTTGTTCGGCAGGGTTTATTTTTTTCTGTGCTGCAAGATCAATTCGTCCCGACACGCCACCAATAATAAATGGTCTCCAATTACTGATTCTTGCTGCACGATATTTTAAATATATCGGGAAGTCCAGAAAAGTAGATTCAATCATCATGTTGTGACTGCGGAATTCTCCATTTTTAATATATTTATATTGCAGATTTCTTTGCCCGAATATTAAGCCCGGAAGAAATCTAACATCAAGGTAATTTGCTAGTCTTAGATTTGAAATCATGTTAATGTTAAAACCTACATAACGACCAACTTCAACTGCATAAACAGTGTCGTATAAAGGAAGAAATAAATCAGAAGGTCGTATTGTAAAATCCATCATATTCAAACCTAAAGAATACCCGAAATGCGCAACCTGATTATCCAGTTTAGGTAAATTTAACGGCACATCTTTTTGGGCATGTATAAGTATTGCCGGAAACAAAAAATACAATATTATTAATTTGACTCTTTTCAATCTTGTTTTTTTACAAAGATATAACTGCTATTCGGATATTTTATTATTTTAATTACTAAAAATTACATTTATTGATTAGCTGAATTATTCAACAGAGTCTATTGTCTGTGTTTTTTTTGCTGTCCAATAAGAAAAGTTACTCAGTAGAATTTAAAAGAATTTTCACTTTGTTCGAAATGACTGAAAAATTGGAGGATTCCAGTCGGGGACAAAAAAGTGTTTGAAATACAGGTAAATTTGAGTCTCCGACCATAATAATTATTTCATAAAGTCATTTCGAAGCCTTACGCAGGAAGGCAGAGAAATCTTTTAATCTGATAGTTAATTATTCTTATTAAAAATCAGATTTATTGAATAGCCTACTTGTACAAAAATGCAAGTTGTTATTTGTCATAAATAATTAGTAAATTGTAACACATATATTTGCTTAGAACTTACAGTTTTGTCGTTCTCACTGCGAATAAGAAAAAATAATTAAAATTTCTTTTGTTATTAAAATAAAGTTTCATACATTTGCAGTCCGAAATTTTTTGAATATAAAATATTATAATAATAATTTATAAAATGTACGCAATAGTTGAAATAGCAGGACAGCAGTTCAAGGTAGAAAAAGGGACAAAACTTTATGTCAATCGTTTGGATAGTGAAGAAGGAAGTGAAGTAAAGTTTGATAAAGTTTATTTATTGGATAATGAGGATAAAATTACTGTTGGAACGCCGGTAGTATCTAAAGCCAGTGTGTCAGCAAAAATCATTAAACAATGCAAATCTGACACTGTTCTTGTTTTTAAGAAGAAAAAGAAAAAAGGTTATCAGAAATTGAATGGACATCGTCAGATGATGACTGAGATTGAAATACAGGATATTAACGCTTAATAATTATATCAGAAAATGGCACATAAAAAAGGAGCCGGAAGTTCGCGTAACGGTCGTGAATCAGAAAGTAAAAGACTTGGAGTAAAAATATACGGAGGTCAGGAAGCAATAGCTGGAAATATTATTGTTCGTCAACGTGGAACAGTTCATCATCCTGGTAAAAATGTAGGAATGGGCAGAGATCATTCATTATTTGCTCTTATTGATGGTAAAGTTCATTTTCAGAAAAGAAGAGATAACAGATCTTATGTTTCTATTTTACCAAACGAAACTATAATTGCAGAGCAAAAGCCTGTTGCTAAAGCAAAAAAAGATGTTACTGTGCCTAAAGTTGTTACTGAAGTAGTTGAAAAACCTGTTGAGAAGGTAGAGGCAATAACTGAAGTAAAAACAGAGAAAAAAGCTGCAGTAAAAACTGAAAAGAAAGCTGAAGTCAAAACAGAAAAAAAACCTGCTGCAAAAACTGAAAAGAAAGCAACTGCAAAAACAGAGGAAAAGCCTGTTGCAAAAGCAAAAGCAGCAAAAAAACCTGTTGCGAAAGAAGCAAAACCCAAAAAATCTGAATAAAAACAATAACGATAAATTCATCAAGCCTGTTTTTACGACAGGCTTTTTTTGTTTTATTCTGTTTTAAGTAATTAATTCGTTGGAAATTAGTAAATTCGCAACGTTAAATTTATTTTTATGTTGACATTAAAATTAATTAGAGAGGACAAGGAAAAAGTCATCAATAGGTTGAAAATTAAGAATTTTGATGCTAAAGATTTAGTAGAAAAAATTATTTGCTGGGATGATAATAGAAAGGAGCTTCAAGTAAACAAAGATAATCTTCAAAATCGCTTAAACGATATTTCTAAGCAAATCGGTCAATTGTATGCACAAGGGAAAAAAGAGGAGGCCGATTCGACTAAACAGCAAACAGTAGAATTGAAGGAACAGATAAAAGACATTGAGTCCAAATTTGTTGCAGCCGAGAAAGAAATGAACAGTTTAATTGTATTGTTGCCAAATTTACCTCACGAGTCTGTTCCGCCGGGAAAAGGAGAGAATGATAATGTTATTGTAAAACAAGGCGGTAAAATTCCGGATTTAACTGTAAAAAAACCTCATTGGGATCTTATCAAGGATTATGATATTATTGATTTTGAATTGGGAATTAAAATTACCGGAGCCGGTTTCCCTGTTTATAAAGGCAAGGGTGCAAAATTGCAACGTGCTTTAATCAGTTTTTTTCTTGATGAAGCCGAAAATGCAGGGTACAATGAGATACTACCTCCTTTGTTGGTCAACGAAGACAGTGGCTTTGGTACAGGACAGTTGCCGGACAAGGAAGGACAGATGTATTATATAGGTGCAGATAATTATTATTTAATCCCTACTGCAGAAGTACCTGTGACAAATTTGTACCGTGATATAATTTTGTCCGAAAAAGATTTTCCGATAAAAAATATGGCATATTCGGCCTGCTTTCGTCGCGAAGCAGGATCATGGGGTGCTCATGTGCGAGGATTAAACAGGCTTCATCAGTTCGATAAGGTTGAAATAGTGCAAATACGTAAACCCGAAGATTCATACAATGCGCTGGAGGAAATGAAAAATCATGTGGAAAGTTTGTTGAAAAAACTGGAACTTCCATACCGTATTCTCAGACTTTGCGGTGGAGATATAAGCTTTACTTCTGCTTTGACTTATGATTTTGAAGTTTTCTCTGCAGCTCAGGAAAGGTGGCTTGAAGTAAGTTCTGTTTCTAATTTTGAAGATTTTCAGACAAATCGTCTTAAACTAAGATATAAACCTGATAATGATAAAAAAACAAGACTCGCACACAGTTTAAATGGTAGTGCTTTAGCTTTACCACGAATAATGGCAGCCATAATTGAGAATTATCAGACAGAAAACGGTATAAGCATTCCAAATGTTCTGAAAAAATACACTGGTTTTGAATTAATTAGCAAATAGCATGAAGAAATATTTTTTATTGTTTGTTTCAATTTCATTTATACTTTTTGGTTGTAAAACAGAAAAACAAAAAGAGGGGATTGAAAAAGCAGATAGTATGCTCGAAAAGATTGAGATTCTTAAGAAAGAGCTATCTTCTCCTGAAATAGTGGCATATAAAAGCATTTATGATACAACAAAATTATATGTTGCTTTCTTTGAATCATTGCCTCCCAACTTTGAGAGAACAGATTCAATTATGGATTTAATCTATAATTATGGGACAGTAGATAAATGCTTTAAAAAACTGCATTCTGTTCATCTGGCACAATTATCCGATGCACTTGATTTGTCAAAATCTCAAATAACTAATCTTAGGCACGATATTGATGAGGGATTTTTTACGGATGACGAAATAGATGTTTATATTCATACGGAAGATTCAATTTTAAAAGATATTGAAGAATTAATAAAATCAAAACTGGAATTTGCAAAAATCCATGCTGAAAAATATAAAATATATCATCCGATGATTGTAAATTTAAAGAAAGAATTTGAAGAAAAGTATTATTAAATATTTAATAATTATTATAGGAATTCTTTTCTGTAGTGATTTCTCTCTGATGAGCCAAAATGCTGATGTTCAATTGGCATTAAACTATTATCAGAATGAGGAATACGATAAAGCTGCTGTTATTTATGAAAAATTGTATAATGAAACCGGCTATAAAAATTATAGAGATTATTATTTAAGATGTTTGACTGAAATAAAAGACTATAATACGGCAGAAACTTTCTTAAAAAAAGAAAAAAAGAAAAATAAAACGGATTACTATTTGATGATTGATCTTGGTATGGTTTATTATTCTTCGAACCGTTTTGATGAGGCTGAAAAAGAGTTTAATGCGGTAATTGATCTTGTCAAGACCAACAAAAATAATATTATGGGGGCAGCTTCTGCATTTATTTATTATCGTCAATATTCCCTGGCTGAAAAGACTTATTTGTCCGGAGAGAAGCTTACAAACTCGGATTTTAGTATGGAGTTGGGTAATTTATTTTATATTCAAAGAGATTATGAAAGAATGATGCAATATTATCTCAAGCATTTGGATAAAAATCCACAGTCATTGCAGACAATACAGTCGAGGCTCCAATATATAATGGCGAATGATATAGACGAAAGTCTTGAACCAATAATTGAATCTTTGATTATTCAAAAAATTCAGGAAGCACCTCAAAAGCAGATTTTTAACAAATTACTTATATGGCAATATTCACAAACCGGAAGATATAAACTTGCTTTAGACCAGTTGATAGCAATGGACAAAAGATCGAGAGGAGGAGATTCCGATATTATTGAGTTTGGTTTAATGCTATTCAATAATAACGAATACGACCTTGCTATGGAGGCTTTTGCATACATTATTTCCAAGGGAAGGGAAAATTCTTATTACAATACTGCCTATATCGAAAATTTGAATGTAATGTATGCCAAAACAACGGCGAAATTACATCCTGACAAAACTGAATTATTGAGCCTTGAACAAAAGCTGGAAGAAGCATTGGGGATTGTTTACCGAAAAGAATCGTATAAAGTAATATTTGCATTAGTAAATATAAAAGCATTTTATCTCAATAAATTTGACGAATCAATTGAATTGATAACAAAGTGTTTGAATGAGAAAAGATTTTTACCCGATCAGGAATTATCACTGAAATTACTATTAGGGGATATATATTTTTTAAATAATAATCCTTGGGATGCAATACTTACTTATGCACAGGTTGAGAAGTTGGCACTTGAAAGCCCTGTGGGTCATGAAGCAAGGTTTAAAAAAGCCAAACTTGCGTATTACACAGGACAGTTTAAATGGGCACAAGCACAACTAGATGTCTTAAAATCAAGTACTTCAAAATTAATTGCTAATGATGCTATGGAATTAAGTATGTTTATAGCTGACAATTATAATCTTGACACTACAGAAACCACCATGCAGATTTTTGCCCGTGCCGATTTCTATATTTTTTCGAAGCAATACGACAATGCTTTTGCTTCGTTAGATTCAATAATAGAATTATTTCCTTCGCATAGTTTAATGGATGATGTTTTGTTTAGAAAAGCAATAATTTATGAAGCCGGAGGAGATTTGAATAAAGCAGCAGATTTCTATAATCAGGTTGCCGTAACATATTATTATGATATTTTATCGGACAATGCTTTATTCAAGTATGCAGTGTTAAAGGAGAAATTAAATGATAAGTCAGCTGCTCAGGAAGCCTATCTTAAACTAATCTCTGAATATCCTGGAAGTATATTTACTGTTGATGCACGAAAAAATTTAAGAAAATTATCCGGTACACAATAATGGCAAAACAAAGTAAAGACAGGATAATTTTAGGTATAGACCCGGGTACAAATATCATGGGTTATGGAGTAGTTCATGAAAAAGGAAAAAATGTTGAATGTATTGGTTTTGGTATTGTTGATATGCACAAAATGGAAGGTCACTTCAATAAACTCAAGCATATCTACGAACGCACATTGCAACTTATAGATGGATTTAAACCTGACGAACTTGCTATTGAGGCTCCATTTCAGGGTAAGAATGTGCAATCAATGTTAAAGCTTGGACGTGCTCAGGGAGCTGCTATTGCTGCTGCACTAACCAGGCAGATCCCAATATTTGAGTATGCTCCACGAAAAATTAAGCTTGCTATAACCGGTTCGGGAGCTGCTTCAAAAGAACAAGTTGCAGGGATGTTGCAGAAATTACTTAATTTAGACGAATTGCCTCAAAAACTTGATGCAACTGACGGCCTTGCAGCTGCTTTGTGTCATTATTACCAACGTGCCGATATAGTAACAGATGCAAAATGCAAAGATTGGAAAGAATATATTGCTAAGAAAAATATGAAAATCCCTAATAAAAAATAAGATATACCTTTTGGCTCCTGACTTGTCCGAATTAGTGCGACAAATTAAGGTCGCTCCAGACTTGTCCGAATTAGTGCGTTAATTTTTTTAAAATCAGAATTGTAAAGCGACAAAACAGTATTCAATGCTCCGCGGGATGGCCTGGCAAAACGGCGGGCAGCTCAAGCGGTGAGAGCGAAACAATTAGAACCGAAGCTCGGCGAAGCCAATTGTGTCGAGCCGACATGTAAAGTGCCGATGATAAATTTGTTTAGTATAATCGAGCAATTGAAATTGCGAAGATTAGACTATTACAAATTTACAATCGGT